>Ga0070663_100000013_pt1 | contig 141609 bp, 239 predicted proteins | sample KBSC63metaG_FD_65646 | JGI IMG/M metagenome (GOLD analysis project Ga0070663, IMG submission 65646) | Corn rhizosphere microbial communities from Kellogg Biological Station, Michigan, USA - KBS C6-3 metaG | ecosystem: Host-associated > Plants > Roots > Rhizosphere > Soil ...
ACCCTGTCTCCTTCCCCACGCAGCGACAGCGAGGGCGAGGTATCGTCATGGGCCGGGCAGCGGACGTGCCACTCACGCCCCACGAGCCGCCCCCCGCCACAGCGGCGCACAATGGCGTCGATCCGGTCCTGGGTCGTACCGGTGAGACAGGGGGACGCGCCGGGTGCCCGGGCGGGCCAGGGCGTGTGGTGTTCTGGTGGGTTTTCTGGTATCATGTGGTCGAGCCTTTCTGTCTAGATATTTGGATCATGTTGACACCATGATTGCGGTCTGTACAGCCTGCGGGATTAGCCACAATCCCGCAGGCACGGTTGTTCCTCCTACCAGTCTTCCACGTCCACCATAACTTTTGCGAGTCGTGTATTCCCATCATCGTGCTTCTCCTCTAGCCGTGCGCGCTTAGCCTGTCGGCCCAACAACAAGTCGGTGCTGACCCCTAACACCTCCGCAATGGCTTTAATCCGTGAGGCGCGGGGATCGGGCGTGGTCCCGGCCTCAATCTTGTTGAGCGTATTGATACTCACATGGATGCGGCGCGCAAGTTCCGATTGCGACATCCCATACCAGAGTCGCACCCGTCGTATCCGTTGTCCCAGCGCTTCTGCCATCGATTCGTCTCCTCTAGAGTGTGATACAAGCCTTCGATATAAGTATAGACATTTTTTACAAGAATGTACATTCTTTTCTCTTTTTTTGCTTACATATTTACAATAAAATGTATATACTTGAGACATAAGAAAGGCGGAAGGAGCTACTTGCCTGCAGTACCTTCCGCCTCCGGTGTCCCGAACCCCTTGTGCAAGGAGTCAGACCATGCAGACGCTACCACAGACCGCACCGCACCGCACCGCAAGCCGGCCACAGCGTACTATGCCCTACTCGACGAGGATCATGGCGTGCTCGCGCAACTGGACGATGGCGTGATCTCTTTCCTCAACGACGTGATGGATACGCTGATGGTCCTGGAGCCGCAGATGTGTCCCTGGGTCACGATTCTTGGCGAGGTGGGCGTAGCGGATCTCGCACTGGCACAGGATACGATCCGTGGAGGATACGTCACGATTGCCTCTACACGCTCGCAGGAGGTGCGATAATGTATGCGCTTATTGGCTATGGAGACCAGATACTCGGTCAGCGACCTCGCACGCGGCTGGCCCGTCTAGACGACGGTCCGCTTGTGACGTGGGATGGCCTGGGGTGGGTCCTGCACCCCTCTCCCCGTGCGACCCTCACGGTCTATGCAACCTGGGACCGGTGCCCTGACGACGTACAGGTGCGCCATCTCCAGCGGTTGCTACCCGTCATGCCTCCTGCGTAAGCCTGCTGCATGTCCTGCGACGGATGAGTGTTGTGCGCTCATCCGTCGCTCCTGTGTGCCTCTCTTGCGCCCTAGGATCAATGCTGAGCGTGGCAGGTGCCTTCCTAGGGGGTAGAGACGTTTGACGCTTCTATGCGCTCCTCGGCGGTCTCAGGGCGCTTTTTTTTGCCTCTCGCATACCCGCCATCCTGTCTACCAGGTGCCCGCTCGTTTCCCATCGTTCAAGATCAACTCCGTGTAGAGCCAGACGAGGGCGTCCATGCGATTCGGCGAGGCCATGCCGGGGACCCAGGACGTCATCTCGGCTTCGAGGTCCGTAAAGACGCCGACATGATGAATCCGCTGCTGCTCGTACTCGGTCGCAATCGGTTCGGCGCGGGTCTGCTTCCCCCGACTGGCATGGACGGTTTTGTAATGGACGGTCGCGGTCGCCCGCACGCCCTCCCGGTGCATCTCCCGCGCCACAAACTGCACCACGGTGCCAATCCACTCCCCGCCGTTATTCACTTCGGCAATGAGGACATCGGCCTCCAACTCATCATAGAGGGCAATAGCCTGGCGCGCACAGGCTGCGGGGGTTCCACGCATCGAGGCATCCCGCAATACATAACCATGGCCGTTCGCCGCGATCCCACCGGCAATCATGCCCATCTCGTCGGCCGTCGGTTGCGAGGTGGCTGAAGGATCAAGGGCAATGGCCACGCGCCGCAAGGGCGGGAGAAACGTCCCAGGTCCGACGCGGGTACAATCCAGCATCACATGCGTCCACAGGGCACCCGGCACGTCTTCGGTGTCTTCCGCCAAAATCTCCTGGCGATGCGCGAGGACTGTCATGTCCCCCGTAATCTCATCGAGCGCGGTCTCGGAAATGTACGGATTGGCATGACTCGTGAAGTGAAAGGCTTCCCATCGTCCCGTCGTGTCCGCCTGCGCGGCTTTGTACAGTTTGGCCGTATAGCGTTTGTCACGGGCTTTCGACATCGAGGCGGTTTGGATCGAGGGCGGGGTATACACAAAGATCGCATCCCCATCATTGTCCAGCAACATCGGGGCCCCAACGACGCCCCAGGCATCTTCCGACATGAGCTGGTGTTCATCGAGAATCAGTATGTCAGCATAATCCCCGCGTAAGGTGTCGGCGTTCCAGGCAGTCTTCGCGCGGATACGCGTTTCGGTCCCGGGTATTTCGATGAGATGGCGCGTCTCATTTTTGAGGAGATATTTGGCATCAATCGCGGGCGCCAGTGCCCGCTTCACCTCAAACCAGAAACGATCCACCTGTTCCTGCGTGGGGACGGCATAGAGGATGCGTCGTCCGTCGAGAAATTTCTCGAGGGCAATCCGTGCGACCCCCACCGTTTTGCCCCCGCGTCGTCCTGCCCGAATGACTTTGCGTTTGGCCGACGATTGGATAAAGCGCGCTTGCTCGGCATGCGGGATGCGTAACAGCGTCCGCACCTGGGCATGCCAGGGTGGTGGGGCATGGGGATCTGTCTGGGCTTGCTGTGCCTTGCGATGGGCGACGCGCAACCCCGCCATGCCCATCAGGGTGGGGTCCGCCAAGCGCGGATCAAGGGTCGGCACGGTCCGCCTCGGTGAGCAGGAGTTGGGCTTCCGCCAGGACCTCTTCGACGGTCAGGCCCAGCGCCTCGGCGACCTTCTGGGCCGTCTGCTGGATCGTGACCTTGAGGTCGACGCGGTCTTTGCGGCCCCATTGGTCGGGCTTTGAACGCTCAAGATGCCACGCGTCCGCCTGCCAATCGGGTGGGGCAATACGTTCCTCGACACTCGTACTGCCGTCGCGATGGGTTGTCGTCTTGCGGTAGACGACGGCGCCGCCGCGTCCGGCCTGTTCAATGCGCGCCACGCGCCGCACGGTATCCGTCGCAATCGCTTTTTGGACAGCGGCATGGAAGCCCTTATAGGGTTCCGTGGCGGGTCGAGGATGCTCCCCCGCGCCACGATTGACCCATTCCAGCACCGTCGCGCGTGCGATCCCCGCAAATTGCGCGGCTTCGACTAGCGAGACGCCCGCACCCACGGCGTTCACAATCGCCTGCTGTATTTCTTGAGTGAGTTTGGTGACTCGACCGTTCTGGCGTGCCATGGTGCTCCCCTGCCCTCCTCGCGCGCATATACATGCTAGTGCGTGCAAAATCCGCTTGGCGACTCGTGTTGCCCACATGAGTATGGGTCATCTTCTCGACTCATCCCATCTTCAGGCTTTGCTACCTGCGCTCATGCCTCCGTGAGCGGGATCCCCTGCGCCTTGAGGACCGCCCGCAATTCCGGGCTCTTGACCGCCCCATGTTGCCGCAGCGTGAGCCCATAGTCATCCACCGCCGGCAACGCCGCGAGGTCGATCCCCGGCTTCAGTTGCAAGTGTTGGTCAAACATGCGCCACCGGTCTTTGACGACGTGTTGCGGGCGGTGAAAGCGACGCTTGGTCTCGACCAACCCTGGCCAGATGCGCTCCAGCGAGCGGGCCATGCGCAAGCGGCCATCCCCCTGGTAGAGATCCGCCGTATTCCCCCCGGCGACCTGCATCGTCGTGATCTTGTCGACCATGAAGGCGTTCACCAGCACGGTGCACCAGCCATCCGTCAGGACACGCAGGCAGAAATCCGTGTCATCATTGTAGCGCTGGCGCCACCCATATGGTAGAGAATTTAGTACTAATGAGCAGGAGTAGATGTGGACATTCAGCCAGTAGGGTGGGACTGACTTGAGGTCAGCGACGAACATCTTGTAGGCCAGCCCGGCCAGCGCGATGTTCTGATAGCGGTCCACAAAGTCTTCACAGACGCGCAAGGCAATCCCCGCCTTACACGGGAGGCGTCGCCCCTTCCAGCGGCGATAGAAGATGCGCATGTTGTCATCGAGTTGCCAGTGGCGGGCTGCCCCGGTCGCCGTGGCATGCGCTTTGATCCAGTTGCGGGCATAGAGGAGCCCCCCGTTGTTCCGATCCAGGAGGAGCAGGGCGGCGGTGGGAAAGGCCGCGCGATAGGCCTCGGCTTCTTGCGGCTCCACGACCAGGGAGAAGGGGACGCCATCGAGCAGGAGCCGTCGCATCGTAGATTGGCCAAACTGGCTGCGGCCTTTCGAGGGAATATACACGGGATACCGGGGGAGGACGGCGCCTGATGGTCTCATGCGGGGGAGGCCTTGCGCCAATAGGCTGGGCGCTGGTTCCAACACTTCGTCGCGATTTTGACATAGCCGTGCTGGCGGAGGCAACTGTTGAAAGCCCGCGAGGCGCTCGCCCCAGGCACGCGCGTGCCCCCGACCTCATAGGTCTCGAAATGCCCGATGGACGGGGCGGTGAAGGTATTGGCGATCAGCAACGCCCGTGGCTGACACTGCGTGAGGAGCGTGACGAGATGGTCCACCGGGGCGGGAATGTGCTCAAAATACTCGCTGGCAAAGACGACATCGACCGGGGACGGAAGCAGGGGAATCTCCGGCACGACCTGGAAGCCAAACTGGCGTCCCATGCGTTCCGCCACCCGTGTTTGGGTGAGCCCGGGAAAATTGGTGGCCCAGAGGTCGCAGTGCGGCCAGAGCTGGCGGAGCGCGGCGGTCGTGTAGCCGATCCCGCAGCCGAGGTCCACGACGCGTGTCACCGGGGCGAGGTGCGCGGCAATCCCGGCAGGCGGACAGAGTTTGGCCGGCAGGAGTTGGGCCAGATATTTGCGGGAATAGACGACCCAGCAGGCCCAGAGTTCCGCGAGATAATAGTCGGCGTCATAGACGGCCCAGCATGGGGTGCCCTGGCGGAGGGAGGCATACCATTGCGCCTGGAGCCGTTGACCGGGCTCCGTTGCCAGGCGCCCCTGCCCGCTGCTGCGCAGATAGGCAATGGTCTGCAGTGCGAGGTGCCGCACCGTCGTCACGTCGCGCACGCCCACCGCGGCACAGTCCTCGAGAAAATGCGCGAATTGCGGCTGCCACTCACCGGTCAGCAGTGTCGGGATCATCCTGCTCCTCTTCCTCAAATTGCAGGCCCATCACATCTTCGTGCACTTTGGGCGGCCACCAGCAGGAGACGGACGGTCGGTCGGCGTCCGGTGGGGCGAGGCCCAGCTGCGCGGCCAGGGCGCCCCGATCCTCGGGCGAGCGGCAACTGATCAGCAAGCGCCAGCAGGTTTTACCCTCGGCGTCATACTCGGGCAGGCCGACCCACTGACTCGCGTGGTCTTTCTCCTGGATCTCGCTGGCCGGGCGCGTGGCATACACGAGGCCCGCCAGCATCGTGGCGTCGAACCCAGTGCCCAGCAGTCCCTCGATATCCTGACTGGCGTGCAACTCCCGTAACAACTCGGTGAGCGCCCGATCGTCCTTGAAGGCCAGCCGCGCCACTTCGTTATCCCCGACGAGCACCTTGAGGGCCTCGGGATCGTTCGAGGCGAAGGGGAGCCGCCGCACCGGGCCATGCGTCAGGCCGAGTTGCATCGCGGCCTTCACGACCCCGTGGCCCGCGAGGATCGTGTCATCGGCGGTGATGACGACGTTCTTATACCACCCGTGCTGTTGCAGGCTATGCCGCAGGTGGGCCAACTCATCGTCGGGATGATCCTGGTAATTGCGTGGATGGGGATGGAGGGACGCCAGGGGCACGATTTCCAGGGGGAGTGTGTCGAGTGCCGGCGCTGTGGTGCTGGGGGCGCGTGTTGATGAGGCCATACAACTCCTTCTGCGCCTCGCCCATGCCAGGGGTGCCGTGTTCCATGAGACCGTATCGTTCACAGCGAGACGTGTCGTGAGTGTACACAGGAGCATGACCGCGGGTCAAGGGGTGGGCGCTGATGCGACCTCAGGACCCCTCATCCCCATAGATGTCCGCCAGCCAATCCAGCGTACACCCGAGGGCACGCGCCAGGGCCCGCATGGTGAAAATGCCGGGGTTTTTATGGATCCCCCGCTCGATCCGCCAGATCGTCTGGTATTGCAGGCCCGTCTTCCCGGCGATGTCTTGCGTCGAGAGCTGGCGCTGCGCCCGCAGCCCGGCGACCCGCTTCCCCAAGCGTTGTGCGCTGTCCATCAGGACCCCTTTTCTTCTAATTCACTCTAGAGAGAAAATACTGAGAAGTATTCTACCATGATTCTGAACTAAAATTCAATTTCGGTGTTTACATTCTGCATGCAATGCCTTATACTTAGTTCAAGTACGACGGAGCATAACAAACCAAGGGAAGGAATGATCATGGCAACGAAGAGTGACGCCGCCACCGTGGCCCGTGAAAGGCGACGGTCGAGATATCATGCGGCCGCATCTCTAGAGATCGTGCGACGTATCGCGAAGCGTCTGAACATTACGGTGGCGATGCACACCGAGCGATCCGAAGCCCATCCGATGGGTTGTATCGTGATTGACTGCCTTGCCGATGATGTCACGGCCCTTGAGCATGAGATCAACGCGCATGCGAAGCTAGCGACGGTCCCCATTGCCTTTGTGCCGCGGGTGTCCGATGACGTTCGCTATGCAGACAGTGCTGCGGATGCTCAGGAAGATCTCCAGGCCCAGGTGGAACCAGAACGCCAGAGTGCCCCAGCGGCCCTGGACACCTGTGCGCATACGACCGTCCGCCGCTTGGATGCGCGTGACTTTGGCTTTCAGTGTGTGGACTGTGCCGCGAAGCTGAGTCACGATGCGATCCCTGATGTGTGCACGATCCTCCCAGTCCACACGACCGAGATCATCTCACAGACAGAGGAGGATATGCCCCAGGGAGATTCCGAGATCCAGGATGCCCTTCCGCAGGAGACGTCACTGTTGCAACGTGCCATCCCTCCACCGCAGTCCGCACATTCGATCAGTTGGACGACCTGCTTTGTCTGCCAGACCGGCAAAGCCGCAGTCCACTCCAACGGGCGCTGCCAGGAATGCTATGAGTTCTTTCGCCACACCGGCACGGATCGGAGCCCAGCGGAGATCGCGGCGACACAGGGCCTCCCGGTGAGGGAGATTATGGGCAAGGGGCTGCTGAAAGAGGGGAGGGATACCACGCCGCCCATCGCTGCTCATGGCAGCCCAATGACCACACAGAGTACGAATCGAGAAGCCCAGTTGAGTGGCGCAGATCTCCAAGCAATCCTCGCGGCCCAGCGCGGGGCGACGGCTGTGACAGCGCCGAGCAGTCCTGAAGATAGTGCGTCCGGTGTCGTGCTCGACAGCCCCCAAGCATCCCGCAGTGCTCGTATACAGTTTCTCTACGACCTCGTTGCCCAGGGGGATGCGGTAATCCAGCAGGCACTCGATCAACAGACGGTTATCGTGCACCTCCCCGGGGAGAGCCCGCACCGCCGCGCATCAGTTTCCCGTGCGCGGCCGACGAGCCCGACACCCGCCGCCGTGCCCAAGGAGGGGAGTGCGATCAGTCGACTCCTGGCGCAGATTGCCCCCGAGGTGCAAGCCCAGATGCGCACTGACCGCGCCGCCGGGATGTCCTTCGTGGCCATTGACCTGAAATACGGCTATGCCGATGCGAAGGCCACGCGGGGACGCATGTCCTGGACCGTGTGTAAGTCTGCCGAGACACCCTCAGCGCAGGAGGAGGATTAACGTGACGTTTGCGACGACACTCCCCCTCACCATTCTCACGATCACGCCGACGACCGTGCTGGCCCATGTCGCCCAGACGACGCTGCTGCGCCAGCACGAGTTGCCGACACTGACCCATGCGGGCCGCACCTGGGTCCCCTTCACGATGCGGCTCCGCGATGCGCAGACTGCGGCCTTTCACGGGCGCCGGGCGGGCTACGAGATCGAGTATCGCCCGCTACGGTTGGGGGCATGTGCGCCTCAGTAATCTATCCCATCCTCCTCGTGGGACAGGCACCGGGTGATCCCGCCTGTCCCCGGTCGCAGGGGCGGAGCACGCAGCGCTTCCTCCGCCTGCTCGGCCTTACCCCTACTGCCTATCAGCGTCTTTTTCACTGGCAGAACCTTCTCGACAGCTTTCCCGGGAAGGCGGGGAAGGGCGATGCCTTCCCCCTGGCTGCAGCCTGTGTGGTGGCGATGACCTTTCCCCTGGCCCCGGTGACGCTCCTCCTGGGCCAGCGGGTCGCCCAAGCGTTTCACTTGCCACCCGTCTATTTCCAGTGGCACGCCGTGCGCGGGTGTCAGGTGGCCGTGATCCCGCATCCCTCGGGGATCAATCACTGGTGGAATACGCCAGCGCATCGTGAGACGTTCACCAGGTTCATGCGTGCGCTGCTTCCCGACATTTCTTAATCATGGGTATTGTCTGCGCCTACCCACCCGCTGATGGAGGCGTAAGACACAGATATCTTACGCCTGGCTCTTGGCATGCGAACGACGGCGGCGGGGCGCCGCGAGGACTGCATCGAGGGCGGCATGCCTGGCCTTGGATTGCCCCGCGAGACAGCGGCGACATTGCTGGGCGACCGAGCGCGGCGAGACGAGATCTTCGAGCCACTGGTCACCGTCACGGGCCAGCGGGCGGATGCCACAATAGGCGGTGTCCGCACCGGACGGGAGCAGGTGGTAGGAGAGACTGCGGGACGTGCGGACATAGTGCAGGGTGCGGGGTGTGGGCATGGGGGGTCTCCTCAGAAAGCGGGGCGGCACAAGACCGCCACTGGGGATCATTCACACGTGTACTTGTGGGGCGGTGCGGGGGTTGGAGCAGCAAGGTCGTCGGGGAACTGGCGCCAGGTATAGAATGAATCGTCCTGTTCTCTTAAGGAGCAGCCTTTTTCATTTTGGTAGTGGCTACTCTGCTTGAAAAAGAACGGAATATTTTGCCCTATGCATTGATCGCGAATATTCCGTGCCCACTGATGCGGCATGGGGCGATGATGCCGTCCGCTCTCTCCGCCAACGACGATCCACGAAATGTCAGTGAGATCCATTATCCCCAAATCTTCCAGCAGTGGCTCGAGGCTCAGAAACTTGACCCGCGCACCACACTGCCGCAGCGTATCGAGTCGATGGAGCGCCTTCCGGTCCCCAATCGTTGTGCCCTGCCAAATATTGTCTGTCCAGGGGCCGGGCCACGTTGCTGCCCGCTCCGGACGTTTTGTCAACACGAGAAACTGATGTTGCGGCAGATCATTCATCACCGCAAACATCCGTGCCAGATAGTCATCAGGCACCAGCGGGTGAAAGGCGTCACTCATGGAATTGACAAAAATACGGGCTGGGGCTTTGAGTGCATACGGCTCCCGCAGCTTGTGGGGTTTCAACTGCACATTGGCCGAGGCATTCTTGGCCGTCCACGGCAAGGGCGTCAGCCCGAACCGCAGGCTAATGGCTTCAGCATAGCAGGATCGGCATGCTTGGTCTAGCTTGGAACAGCCCAAAACGGCATTCCATGTGTGCGTTGCCCAGGAAATTAGGGTTTCTTGCATAGGAGAGTTTTTCCTCTTCGCGCATGGCCGAGGATATAGGTCCTTGGGCGCTTCCACTTGTCATACTTTTCGGTGGACTGTCCACATCCGCAGGCGCACAGAATCATTGTTTGTTGTCGAAGCGGGAGACTTCCCGGTGGCCCGTAGATGCCTTGCAGGCGCCGGACGATCTTTCCTTACTTTGCCAGGAATGACAAGGCGACCTTGAGGGCACCTGCTTTGTGTGCCGGGAGCGTTTGCGCGATCTCTGCGACCGTTGCTGCCCCAGCGAGTACGGCACGTTCTGCGGCATCGCGCAGCCAGGCATCTTGCGGATTATGCCCAGAGACATAGTCTCGGGGTCTGCCACTGCCATCATAGCGCAAAAAGCGTGCTCCGCAGCCACACAAACATGTCACCTCGCTATTCGGCTCATCAGGATGTTGTAAGTTTGACCCAGGTTTCCGATGGAAAAATCGATGTGCTGCGCCCGATGCAGCGACAATCAAATTGCCTGGGGTATTATCGCCTTTTCGCTCATTATCATGATGGACTTGCTCCTTGGATGTGAGCGGATGGTCGATTTGCTCCTGCGCAATGAGCCGATGCTCATAGGCATAGCCACGTACATCCGCGAGTGGATGATCTTTGCCCACGAGAATGAGGACGTAGCCTCGCGGGTCAACCGTGCGTCCGCCTTTCCAACTCGGGCTATTTGCCCCGCTCCGGTCTTTCGGCATGCTTCTCCCTTTCTTTCTGTCCCGGAAAAGACATCTGCAAGGATGGGAACCACGCATGATATGTGCCCAATAGTTGCCTTGCAGTCGAAGGTCATTTCGAGACATACTTCTTCCCTGTCTCGACGTGTCTCTCGCGTCACAGACACCCTGCCGCTGAGGGCCTAGCGTCCAACCAGTTCCTCAGCGGCGCCCGCATACTCGCTTTCGTCGTCCGCCCCTGCTTCGTAGACACGATCCTCTGTGCGCATCCCGAGCAGGATATCCGTCGAGACATGAAACGCATCAGCTAGGCGACGAATCATTTCATGATCAATGAATTTCCGTTCCCCGTGCAGAATTTTCCAAAGGAGTGTCGGGGAGAGTGAGGCACGATGTGCCAGCTCCGCATTCGTCCACCCTTTGAGGAGCTGTAACTCCTCAATTTTCTTCACAATATCCCATTTCTGTAATGTCCGCGCTGGATAGCGAGTCCGCATCAGAACCTCCTTTCCTACTAGACTATAGACCATTTTTCTATTCTAGTAAAGTTTTTTATCTTTTCTACGATTAAAATGCTATTTTACTATATACATTTTTTCTATTATAGAGTATAATCTCTCTAGATTAGGAAACAGACTGACAACTGAAGAGCCCGGACCCGAGATAGGGTGTCAGACACCCAGGCGCAGTGGAGGCTAGAAGGGGACGGGCAGGCAGCAGGGCGCAACGAGGCACACCCCCCTCTACGCTGACCGAATCAAACGCCCCACTGAAGGAGCATCAAGCGCGAGAATCTCAGCGACGACGACCGATGAGAGACAACGGTGTAATGCAACCAGCGGCGCAGATTCCCACGTAGCGCGACTCTCCATGGTGGAGAGGAATGCAGAGGACACCCATCTGAGAAGGAATGCCCCATGATTCGCATTGAAACGATCACGTATGAAGCCGCCCATGGGCACAAACCCCGGCAATCCCGGCAGTATCGCACTAGTCCCTGGGCCTTCCAGATTGACCTGGACCCGACACCAGTATTCATCACAGCGTCGTATGCGGACGCGGTGAAACAGGCCAAGACCCGGGCGCAGTACAGTATTACCGTCCTCCCCTAAGCGGACACACACAGGAGACAGCGTCATGGCAAAGTTTGGACATGTGAAGGGGACGAAGAAAGAGACGAAGCGGGCGAGTGACTGGTACCGCCAGATTGAAGAAGCGACGATCCGCCAGGTGGAAGCGCAGTGGCAGGCCCGGCAGGTACAAGGTAGCACGCAACAGACAAAGGACTGAGCCTTGACACCGACGATCCGAGACCGCGCCAAAAACGGCGGGCAGGGCATGCGATGGATTCGCCATGAAAAGCGGTTAGCGTTGTACCTTAGGGACGGATTGGCCTGTGCCTATTGCGGCTATGGCATTGAGGACGGCGCACAGTTGACGCTCGACCATCTCCATCCGCATAGTACGGGTGGCAGCAATGACGCCACGAACCTCGTCACCTGCTGCATGCGCTGTAATAGTAGTCGCGGCAATCGGGATTATCGGCAGTTTGCGGAAGCCGTTGCGGCCTATGTCAATCATGACGTGACCGCTGCGGCGATTCTTGCGCACATTGCGACGACTGTGCAGCGTCCGTTTGATGTGGCCGCGGCGAAGGCGCTCATTGCCCAGCGCGGCAGTTTTGCACAAGCCTTACACAACTAGTGGTCTCTTTTATCATGCGTTAACACTTGGAGGATTGATTCATGATGACGACAACGGGTGCTTTTCGTGTATCGACACATGATCTCGTGCGCACTGAGCGCGCTGAATGGTGTGCAGAGGCCAGTTCTTTACGATTTCCGGTTGGGCGCTGGCCGATGAAACTGCTCCTCACGGACGTCGAAGGCCCAGATATTCTCTTGCGGCATGTCCGGGCCGAACAGAGCGGGGCCGTGCATCTCTATGAGAGTGTTGACACGGCGGCGACGATGATCCTGACCATATTTAATGACTAAGCCTCTTCGAGAAAGGACATAGGTATGCGGATTGAGATCATCTACGGACAGTCACTGAACAACGGGGCGAAGGCTGTCCCCTGCATCGATTGTCGCACCGAGGAGCGTTCCATAGTGGATGCCGCCGCGGTCCTCGTGTTTGGCCGGACGCGCATCCCGCTCTGCGTCCGACACCTCCTCCTCATGGAACGCAACCTCTGCGTGCAGTTAGCGCGGCTCTGTGGTGATCCATCGACCCAGCGGGCCTAAGCGTGCGCGGGCAGGTTCACAGGGACCTGTCCAGCCTGAGACAACAGGCACGTTCTCTCCGAGAGCGTGGGCGTCAGGGCTTTGCGTAGAAAGGATGTTCCGTATGGCGAAGTCTCACGGTATGCATGCCTGTCATCAGCGCTATCGCGTGATTGTGACCCTCGAACATCACGGCTGTTCCTGGCAGGCGAGTTACCTCAGTGACAGTATCCCTGATGGGGAAGCGATCACGGCGTTGGCGTCCGTGTGGTTTGTCGAAATCTTTGATCGCCAGACGCAGACGTTTGTGGAATAACCCGCATGCCTTGGGACGAGGATCAGGGCACGCAAGGAAACGCATGAACTATAGTAACGAAATCCAGTGCCTCTTATTACAAGAACTCGGCGAGTTGCCCCAAGGCCGCTTGCGCAAGAAAGTGATGCAACTCGCGGCTGATCGTGGGGAGACCTTTGACAAGCACGCCTATCTTGGCGCTCTCGATGATCTCATCCACCTTCGTCGCATCAGGCCAGACGACGGAAACTGGGTGTTACTACGACGAAGCTCGTCATGAGCGCGCCAATCTGACCCTTGCGCCCTGGGATGAGGACCAGGGCGGGTGTCTGTGGCTGTGTGGCCACACTGAGGAGTCCATACCAAGGACGAAACACCGAGACCCGCACTGCCTGAGAAAGGACCCGCATGCATCATCCCTTTGTGGCCGCTACGCTGCTCACCGCGGCGCTCACGGTGGCCGCCGTGCCGCCGGGGCAGACCGCCCCGTTGACTCCGCTTCGCACCAGCCCCTTTGCTGACTTGTGTACCGCGACCACGTATACCGCAAGCGGCATCATGGCCTGTACCCATATGGTCAATCGCTATCGCCTCACGAAGCAGGGGCACTTCAGCGTCGAATCCTGTCAGACCGCGCGGGAGGCCCGCACTTGGTTTTTAGAGGCGCTGGACGATCTGGGCTACCGGATCTTTAACGCCGTGAGCGCGGTGGAATGCGCACTCATCGGGGAGGCACGCCGCCCATGACCACGCACGACATGGCCCGCTGGTTAGAGCACGATGGCAAGGTCGTCACCATTGATACCTATAGGCATATCTTGAAAGTGAGCGTCTACGAGGCGATCTACCCCTACACACATATGGTCTGCCGCGTGATGGCCGAACCGCTCGACAAGCAGAGCGCATGGTATCGCGGCATCAAGCAGCAACTCGGCGATGACTGGTCGACCGATGTGCTGGGGAGCGATGCAGACGTCACCGTGAGTGTGATGCAGCAGGTCGAGTGGTAAAGCAAGCTAGGGGGAAGGCCGCCCTTCCCTCAGGAGATGTCTATGAATACAGTCATCTGCCCAGAATGTCGCTCAACCAATGTTCACCCTGACGACCCCACTGATCACAATATAGACTGTCACGATTGCGGTATATGGTGGGAGCCGGATCATCCCACCAATCAACTCGACTCCCCCTATTTTGGCAAGACGTTGCCCTCCAGAGAGGAATGAGATCATGGCCGACATGACGGTCGCAACGACGATCCTAGAGCAACTCGGCGGACGGCGTTTTCTCGCCATGACCGGGGCGACGCATCTCGCCGCAGCGGGGACTGCCCTCCTCTTTACGCTACCCTCGACGCCGCATTTTGTGTGCAAGGGCATCAATCTTGTGCGCGTGACGTTGACGCCGATGGACACGTATACCGTGGAGTTTTGGAAGCGCACACGACGAGGCGTCCAGGACGTTGCGCGCTGCGAGGATATTTACGCCGAGAACCTCCAAGAGTGCTTTACCCGCGAAACAGGTTTAGCGACACGACTGTAACTTTAAAGGAGCATCTCATGGTCCGTAAACCACTTGAGCACAGTATTCGTCCGTGGATAGAAAGCGACTTCGGCCACTCCGGCTTTTTGCTCACGATCCGTGAACCGTACACCGGCCAGCATGGTCAGGGCTTTTTCCTCGAGGAGGATGCAGCGGTGCGGGCGTGGCAGCACGCGCTGCACCGCTATAACAGTGGCGAGAATCCCCTCGAATATCTGGACACGCCCTTTGTCGCTCTTCCCTAACGCAGCACGGGCAGGATGGGATCCTGCCCTTCTTTCCTTCTGAGGAGCACCGCATGCTGTCACCTCTTATCGAGTATGCCCAGCAGTGGCACCGCGATCATGACAACAATTTTGCCCTCGCCTGCGCGGATGAGAACAGCATCGAGGAATTAGAGGAGGCGCTCCAGCACGACGCGTACGGGTGCGATATTGCACTGTGGCATCTCGCCGGCGCCGAGGAATGGCGTGCGGGGGTGCAAGCCGCACTGGCCGAACTCCGCGTCACTGACGCCTAAATGCAGAGTGCGCCGGGGGAGCCCGGCGTAATGCAGCTCCTAGCGTAGGGCTGGGACTCGTCACAAGCCGAGATACGTAGAGAGGAGGTGCCCACGACCTACTAATCTGACACGTTTTAGTAGATGGTTGACATGTCGTTGCTGACACGAGGAGAAGGACGGTGTGATGGGCAAGAAACGCTATGTGAGTCGCTGCGCCTGTGGCGAAGTCGCCATGCGCTACCGTGAACCGCATCATGGCGGGCTGCATTTTTCGGAGGGCCGCTGTCCCTCCTGCCAGACTATGCGCGTCTTTCATCTCGTCTTTCCCCCAGACACGCCACGGAATAGAGCGAAGGCGTCACTGTATGAGCGGGGACACCGCACTTACTAATCATCAGAAGGAGATGCTGATGGAGGACCAGCTTTCCCTCTTCGGCTCTCCCGCAGAGCCCGAGGGCATTGAGTATGATCGGGACTTCATTCTCACGAACCCCATTCCTGCCTTCTGTGCACGGGGCGGCTCTTCCCATTGTCGGCAGACGCAACAGCACCAGACCTCTGAGAGGATCCATGCTCCCTCGCTGCGCAACGTACACTGCTTTTGGTGCTGGGGACCGATGCGCCCGCTCAATCCTGTTACCTATCGTGCGCGACTCGCAACCCTCTGGCAGCATGTCGTGCCTCAGTCATCCACCTCATAGCGAAGGAGAAGCCTATGCAAACCCTTGTAGGGCATACGTCGAAAACCACGGCGTATGTCTACGATGAGATCGATGCGGTCACTGGCGCCCGCCGCCAGCGACGAGCCTGGCTCGAATACAATCCAACCCGGGGCTATCGGATGGTGACCGAGGTCGCCAATCCTCGGAAGCGCGGCGTCCCGTGGCGCCGCCTGCCGCGTCGAGATGAACCCTACCACGACCTCGCGGTACTGGTTGTCGATGACGCTGGCCACGTGCACCTCAGTGCCTTGGAGGTCCCGCTCACGAAGAGCATTGTCGAGATTGATGCCTGGGCGACGCTGCATGCCGCTGGATTGCAAGGTGAGCATGATCAACTGCTGCTGGCAGCGTATCGGACGTATGCACGCATGCGCGAGGCCCAACAGCAGGCGACCACATCTACTGTCTAGATGGTACAACCCTTTGGGTTGGCATGGATAAGGAGAGCGAACGATGGGCAAACGTCTTGAAAGCCTGCTCGACGCCTATACCGCCAAGCGTCAGGAATACGACGCGTTCCAGCTGCACTGTGCCGCGCAGACCGCCGAGATCCTCGCCGCCATCCCTGTCGAGTTGCGTGAGGCCTTAGCAAAAGTTGATGCCGCCCGTGACGCTGGGGCACGTCAGTTCCAGGCCGATATTGATGCCCTCGCGGCCACGCTCAAGTCTGCGGTGGGTGCGGCGGGACATGCCGTCAAAGGGACGGACTACCAGGTCGTCTATAGTCGTGGGCGGGTCAGCTGGGATACGCGGGCGCTGGAAGGGTACGCCGCTGCGCATGAGGAACTGTATCAGTTTCGCCTGGAAAGCGAACCGACCGTGAGTATTCGCGCCGTTGCGAAGCAACCCCATTATACAGAGCAGAGGTAGCGTTGTATGGCAAATAGTCAATGTTTGCGCGGTATGCGCTGCCCGACATGTGGCAGCGTCGAACCGTTTCGTATTGAAGTCATGACGACAGTGGTTGTTTGGGATGCCGAAACTGAACCCCTCGATCCTCGGGCCACACCTACATGGGACGCTTCGAGTTACTGTAAATGTATGCAGTGCGACATGGAAGGCTTAGTCTGTGACTTTCGTATCGAGAACACCTAGGAGACACACTATGGCTGCACGTACCACGTCCCGCCGACGCATGACCCCCGAGCAACAAACCGCCTTTGAGGCCCGCCGCGACCAGATGCAAACCCTTGCCAAGACCATTGCCGCCATGAGTGGCGCCGACCGGCAGGCCCTGGCAGCGTCGGTGGGCACGATCCTCACCTGCGAGCAGCGCCCGCTCAGCCCGCACAATACCTGTATGCTCGCGCACCAGCGCCCGGATGCCACGGTCGTGGGCGGGTTTCAACAATGGAAACGGCTGGGGCGGGCCGTCCGCAAGGGCGAGAAGGGGAGTTATATCTGGGTGCCGCTGGCCGCGGGTACGCAAGAGCCCGGCCCCGAGGGGGAAGAGGACGCGGCGACACGGCAGCGTTTTCGCCTCGTGGCCGTGTTCGATGTCAGTCAAACCGACGAAGACACACAGGAGGAGTCCCATGGGGCATGACATGACCTTTGACCGCACGACCGCCGCGAAAGGGCGCAATGGCTGGTTTATCCTTGACCACGGGGATGTCGTGGTCGGGCAGGATGCGAGTTGGCTTGAGTTATGCTCGAAGCGCGTCGGAAGCGCTGCTCCTATTAGCGTGCGCTTTGCCCATCCGGCAGATATGCACCAGTTGGGCGCAGCGTTGCTCACGGCTGCTGCGCAATGGGGAGCCCTGCGCAACCCGTCAAGCGCTCCCCAGATGGCGCCGTGCTCGCCTTCTCCCTGTCCGCAATGTGGCGGGAAGGACTTGTGGATCCGCGTCACGCAGCGCGCCGAGCAGAAAATTACGCTGTATGGCCCTCGTGTCGGGGACTATCGCTACGACGTCAGCCACGAGGATGTGCAGGATACGACCTATCACGCCGCGACCTGTCGTGCCTGTGCGTATGTCTGGACACTTGAACAGGCATCGCCCTCACAAGGAGATCACTAGATCATGACGCACAAGGAACGCGCCTGGCAGATTCTTGAAGAGGCCTTGCAGCAGAGTACACAGCCCGACCAGCACCGCCCAGACGATCACGAGGCCCTCTTGGCAACCGTGGTTGAGCAGTACATTGAGGATGAGGGCATCAGTCTTTTCGTGACGTACCCAGGACTACATGAGGTGTTAAGTCTCATCTTTGCCGCAGAGATTCAGGAGGAGCGGCAGCGAGAGATGGAAGAAGAAACGCTAGAGTATATACACACTGAGGAGCATGCCTAATGGCACAGAGCAAGATCACCCTTGACCAAATTACTGAGGCGATTAAGTCCGGTGAATATCTGGGCTTTTGTCTCGCCTGCGGGGCGATGCAGGATGGTGTCGAGCCGGATGCCCGCCGCTATGTCTGTGATGCCTGTAACGAGCCGCGCGTCTACGGTGCGGAAGAATGTTTACTCATGGTGATGGGCTAGGAGGAACGATGTCGCAACCAGACAAGCTCGAACTGACGAGTGAGCCGACATTAACGCTGGAGCAGGATGCCTTACTGCGGAAACTCTATCGTCGTGGCGGGATCGTCGTATCCGCTGACGATCACCATATTCTGCATGCCCTCGTGCGGGCGGGGTGGGTTGGTAAACGCTCGCCCGCACGTATGGGACAGCAGGTCACGCACTTCGTCACGCTGAAGGGCGCGCGCTACTGTGCCCAAGGCAGCATAACGATGCGTGCACCACTTCTGGAAATCGTAGACGCCGCGCATGCGGCCCATCATGATCCGACGCGGCCGTGCGAGCGGGACTGTCCGCTCTGTCAGGTCGAACGGGCTGAGCAGCATGAGGAGTATAGCTAAGATGCAGTGTGCACACTGTGGAGGACAGACATTTGAGGTCGGTGGTCCGATCACGATTTGGCGGGACCAGACCATTCGATTTACGGATGCTCTCGGCAATTATACCGTTGAGCATGATGAGCTTGGCGAGACGACGGAGACGCATGATTGGGAGGAGGCGCGCTGTGCAGACTGTGGGCACGCTCTTCCCGTCGGCATGCTCTTTGGATCCGCACCGCAGGACAGCTAGGAGCATGACTTCCTAGCTGTCCGCATATCACGAGTGCCGGACGCTTCTCACACGAGGGGCGTCCGGTGCCTGGCAAAGCACCAAGGAGTATACCCTATGGCGAAAGCCCGCCAACCGATCCTCCGTCCCGGCGAGCATCATCTTCGTGAAATGGAGCGCCTGCTACGCCGTCTGGGCGAGCGTCATCAACTCTGGACCGCCTTTGAAGATTTCGTGGCGATGAGTGCGTTCAGCATCAGCAATGCCATTGATCCGCGCGCCTATACCGAGCGTGAAGCTGCTTATATGCAGATCGTCAAGCGCTATAGTACGGACGAGGTTCAGCAGTTTCCCATGATCTTCAGTCAACTCGTTCTGGCACTAGAGGCCGAGCCGCAGGATTATCTCGGACGTCTCTTTCACGCGCTGGAGTTACATAACAAGTGGCGGGGGCAATACTTCTCGCCGTGGAGTCTCTGTGTCTGTATGGCGCAGATGACCGTGCATGATGCGAAGGAGCTTCTCGCGACCCAGCCGTTTCTCACGGCCTGTGAACCGTGCGCCGGCAGTGGCGCGATGGTCCTTGCACTCGCAGAAGCCTTGCGCGACCACGAGATCAATTACCAACAGTATCTCCATGTTACCGCGATTGACATTGATCTTCGCTGCGTGCACATGGCGTACGTGCAAATGAGCCTGCTCCATATTCCAGGGATCGTCTTGCACGGGGATTCACTGCTGGGAGAGACCTGGAGTACGTGGGCAACCCCCGCGCATATCCTGGGCTTCTGGGCCGAGAAACTTGCTCATCAGCAACAGATTCCTGCACCAGAGACGTCAGCCGCTCTTCTGCCTGCCCCACTTGATACAACGGGTGAGGTTATCGAGTCGGTTGACGATATTCCGCTCCCAGTCATGACGACAACTGTTGCCTCAGTCACAGACGAGTTGCTCACCATGATCGCTATGGCGCGCCAGCCTATCCCTTTCCCTGCTGTCCCAGCGAAGCCATCACCCCCGCCTTCCGTCACAGTTGGAACCCAGCTCACACTGTGGTAGAGAATGAGAGGAGCCTAGGGCAAGGTGAACGAGTATAACAGCCCAAAACAGAGCTAAGGGGGCGAAGGCTCTCTTGGCTCGAAAGGACTATCTATGCACATCATTCGCCTCAAAAGTGGGGAAGAGGCGCTTGTAGATGATGAAGATTATCCACGATTGGCCCAATATACATGGTATGCGTCCCCGAGTGGGAAGATCCTCTATGCAAAACGCTATAGAGGGCATACCTCTATTTTTATGCATCGTGATATTCTGGGACTGGAGGGACCACGGATTGATCATTGGAATCACAATGGTCTGGACAATCAACGTGCCAACCTCCGGCGTTGTACTCCTGGACAAAATCTACAAAATCAACGCCCGAGTCGTCAGGGGACCTCACAATACAAGGGTGTGACTTGGCATACGCTCCGTCAGAAGTGGCGTGCAACCATTCGGATTGACGGTCGTCAAACCCATTTAGGCCTCTATGAAAGTGAAGAAGATGCTGCCCACGTCTATGACGAAGCGGCATGCGAACATTTTGGAGACTTTGCCTGTCTCAATTTCCCTGAGAACCGTGTAAATGTTCGCAGTACCCTTCAGCAATATGCAACCTACAAAGGCGTTGAGCACCCACGTCCTGGGCGCTGGCGCGCGCGTATCCGCGTCAAAGATAAGTTGCTCCATCTTGGAACTTTTGACAGTCCAGAAGATGCGGCACAGGCCTATGATGCTGCAGCCCGCTTTTATTATGGGGTACGCGCCCGCTGCAATTTTGATCTAGAAAAATAATTCGCACTCGGCTTTCAACCCTAGGAGGTGCTTCGTAGCGTTGCGCATATGACCCCATTGACCCATATTTCGAGCGTGCGCGGCTTATCCTGTGGCCGAATACAAATCTTTACATCCGTCTGCTGGCGGATATTGTTATGGTCATACCACTGCACATGGATCAGGTCTTCCTCGCCTTGGCCACCCGTATGCAGCGTCCATTCACTCGCCATCGCGCGTCTTTCGTCGGTCCCAGGGCACAGAGCGGGACTCCCTCCCCTCTGTGCCCTGGGTCTTTTTTTTTGGCCTGCGTTTTCCCCGTTTACCGCAGCACGGGCTCTCCCGCCTCGACGCCCATCGAGGACGCCATGGGGTGATCCACATGCAAGATCACCGTCTCGGAAATCGTCTCGACCCCCTCTCCCAGGTCCGCGTCTGCTTCCATCAGCACGACACTATCCAGAAAATCATCCCCAGGCACAAGATAGGCCGTCACGTCGTCAATCGGCTCAATCGTGCAGGTGCCCTCCAGCACCGTAAACGTCACCGGGCCATCGAGCGTGGCCGGGCGTCCGGAGGGCGTCACGGGATGCTTGGCACCGACGGGCAATTTATATTCGGAGGTAATGCGAAATTCCATGGACATAGCGGACTCCTTGGCACGCAGCACCGGCATGCCCACCACCAGTGGTAAGGCGGGGCGTGGGCGCGGATGTACGTGCAGATGCTCAATATAGACACGCTCAATATGGAGACAGGACGGATCCATGCGTGTGTTCCTTTTGTCAGCGTTCACGTCTATGGTAGGCTGTTCCGTCGAGTGCCACAAGCACCGCCCAAAAAAAGTGGGTGCTCACACTTGTTACCATCACCATAATCATGTATGATCATGCGCCAAGGAGGATGCGGCTGGATGGAACCTGACCATGTCGGGAAACAGATTGCCCGGTTACGTACTGCGCAGGGCTGGAGTCAGCGCGAACTCGCCCGTCGCGCCCAGATTCCGTCCCAAACGCTCTCCTACGTGGAGCGGGGGATGCGGGCCGGCGCGCGCCTCACGGTGCGGACCTTGCACCGTCTTGCGGTGGCCTTCAATGTCTCGGTGGATGCCTTGCTCAACCGGGAAGATGCTGGCGTGTGGTGGCCCCCCAGCGGTCTGTGCGCGTACTTCACGTCTCACTGAAGGGCCGTCGCGTATGGCGGCGCAACGGCGGCACTCTACCACACTTTGCGTACTGAGGAAAGGGGGAAATGGTGGCGGATGCGAAAACCCGGCGGCGGGAACGGTTAGAGCGCCAGCGCCAGGCCCTGGCGGAGCAGGAAGCGCGGGCGCTCGAAGCGGAACGTAGGAAGCGTGACGAGCGCACCAAGGCCAAGCGTGACCTTGCCGCCGAGTCCCGTGAGATTGATCGCCTCGACCGCGACGAACGCCGGTTGACACTGGGGATTCTCGCGGATGACGCGGGCCTCTATGGGATTGACGAGACGCTGCTGCGCCGGGCGTTTCGCGTGCTCGGGATTCTCGATAAATGTCCGGGCGGGCTGGGGCCGGTGCTGGAAGACCTGGAAGCCCAGGCGCAGCTCGATGATACGTTTGCGCTCGATGAAGCCTCTGTCCATGGGCGACAGGGTTCGATAACCTCTGTATAAAAGGAATGACGGAATGGGACTGCTTATCGCGATTGGCTTCTTTTTCTTGTGCGGGTGGTTACTGAGCGGCTTTCCGCTTCTTACCGTGCGCTCCCCCAAATCCCAGAACCTTCAGCGCAAGGATTTCGGCATGCTTCTCGTGCTGGGCGCCCTCGTAGGCACGAGTCTGCTGCCGGTGTCCGTGCTGCATGCTTCCACGATGAAGGGCACGCCGATTGACATTGATGGGATTGATGATGCCGCGGCCACGGTAGACAAGCAAACCAAGAGTGGCGCAGGCTATATCTTTGCAGTCGCCGGCTGCTTCGGGGGTCTGGGCGCTCTCATGATGGGTTATCCGATGAGTGGCGCCACGACTGCCGCGGGCAGCGTGGGAACGGTCTTTGTCTCCCGCATTATCAATTCCGCGCAGAGTACGGCGCCTGCCGCAACACCAGACCTCCTCCAGACGCTCTCGCCTGATGCCTGGTGGGCACCATTCACCGTGCCGCTGTATCTTCCCCTGCTCCTGCTCCAACTCATGCGCCAGCCGACCTTCTGGGTCTGTCTCGCCCTGGCACTGCTCCTCGTGCGTACCCTGCATCGGCGCGGGTACAGTTTGTTCGGGCAGGTGGCGTGATGTGGGTGCCCTGTCCGACTGTCCTGGATGATCCGGTGATGCTCTATGAGGTCGAGTTTGATGATCTCTGCGTGTTGCTGGCTCTCTGCTTTGTCCTGAGCCTGGTCATCGATATTCTGGTTGCGCTGGGGCTGCTCATCGTGAGCGGCCTTGGCCTGCGCTTTGCTAAACGCGGCAAGCCCGCCGGAGCACTCCTGCACGCGCTGCATGATCTTGCGCTGATTCCCTTACCCGGCATCATGTCACCGCGTGGACAGACCTACTCTCCGTGGGGAGACGCGGCATGATGGGCACAACGCCTGACCGCGAGTTGGCCTATATCACGCATCTAGAGGGACAGGTCACGCGCTTGCAGTGGACGGTGGTGCTCCTGTCGCTCCCCTTGACGATCCTGGCAGGCATGGTCGGCTGGGCGTGGGTGCGTGGCCTGCCTGCGTATTTCATCCCCCCGGGCGGACCAGGGATTGTGCGCCCGGGCGTCATCCTCGACTCGGTCGCCCTCGACTTTGCCAGTGAGGCACTCGCCCATCGCTACACCTTTACCCCCGCGACGTTTGCCCAGGTACAGACTGATTTTCAGGCGCTCCTGCATCCGAGTATGTTGCCGGACTTTGAGGCACGCCGCGCCAAGGAAGTGGTACTGGTGAAGGAGTACCATCTGGGGATGCAAACGACGGTAGCGGCTAACACCGCTCGCATTGCTAGCCGGAATGGCGAGCGTATCACGGTGGCCCTGGAAGGTCGACGCATGGTCTGGATTGGCAGTAGCGTCGTGCGGGAAGAGGTCCTCACGGCTTCGCTGATACTGGCGCCCTGGCGTGTGCATGGGCAGCCGTCCGGTCTCGTGCTTGTGGGGATGAGCGTCGCTCCCCCCTTCAGCGTGTCTGGCCCCTAGCGGGGCTTGTGTACTTCTGCTCTCCTCATCTGTAGGAGGTGTACCCTTGCGCTGTCCTCTTCTTCTCATGCTCGTCCTCTGTCTGCTTCCTCCTGTTGCCCTCGCCGCTCGTACCGTGACGGTTACGGATGGCCCGATTGTCATCAAGCTGGAACTCCGCCAAACCACCGCCATCGTCTTCCCCGAAGCGATCCACTTTGTCTCCTTTGGGTTGACCGAACAGCAATTGTCCCCGGACTACAAAGGGGCTTACCTGTTTCTGATCCCGCTCACCGAGGATGCCATCGGTCGCGTCTTTGTTCTGGGGGAAGAGAGCGGTACGCTCTACCATCTGCGCCTCACGCAAGGCACGCCCGGGGATGACCTGGTGCGCGTGACGACCAAGACCGCGCAGCCGCCCCCGGTGCCGCTCTCCCTCGCATCGCTGCTGCGTCTCTGGCGCACGGGGCAGTCCATCCCTACACAAGCACCAGCGGAGATTCCACTGCCGAATTTTACAGATGCGCGGCTCGCCCTGGGTGAGCATCAGGCGGTGCAGGTCCAGCAGACTATCGGACTGTCGCTGGTGGTACGGAACCTGACGCCCCATCCCCTGGCGCTCGATCTCCGGGTCGGCCTGGACCAGTCAAGTCCAGGGGAGGATCGTGTCCTGCTCAGTACCTGGACCTGGCCGCCCCGCTTGACTATCAAGGCGCTGAGCGCGGACCCTGAGATTGTGCCGCCCGAAGGGCAGACACGGCTGACCATTCTCTTCCAAGCGAGGCCGTGACCTATGGCCCTCCATCCGGCCCTTGCGAAACTGCGGATCTTTGCCCAGCGGCATCCGGTGCTGGCCCTGTTGAGTCTCGGCGGCCTGGGTGCGGCCCTCTATTATGGGTCCGATCTGGTGGCCGGAACCCCGGCGCCTGTGCCCCGCACGAAACCGGCGCAGGCCCAGACCGTGCCAGGCCTCGGCGCCGAGCGCAGCAATCTGGAAAAGCAACTCCTGACGCTGCAGCAACAGCTGGCCACGACGCAGCAGGAACGCAAGGAGGAGCAGCAGGTGTTACGCCAACTCCAGCAACAACTCACGCAGGGCCAGCGGGACGAGGAGCAGAAGCGCCAAGCCTTTACGAAGCAGATGGAGGGCGTGGTGACGACCGCCCAGCAACAGATTGCGCAGGCGATCCAGGCCGCGACCCGCCAGGCGGACCAGCAGCGGAAGTCCGTGACGCCCACTGGGGGCAGCACCGCCCGCACTCCTGCCCGTCCCGCACCCACCCTGCCTGTGCAAGCTGGGGCGCCGCCGACCCCGAAAGCGGTCATTTTGCAGCATGCACCCGGACAGGCGAGCGAGCCACGACCCCCACTTCCCCTGTCTCCAGAGACGCCCCAGCTTGCCGCCGGCTGCTTTGCGCGCATGCGGGTGATTACCGGCGTGATGGCGACCCCGGTGGGCGGACAGGATTGGTGGCAACGCGGCTTACCTGTGCTCATGAGTGTCACCGATGCCTTTGCCTGTCCCCATCAACTCCAAGGCCCAGGGCGGGCGCCGCTGCCCACCAGTGTGCCGCTGCAAGGCTGCTTTGCCTTTGGCCGCACGAAGGCGGATCTGAGTGCCAGTCGGGCCATTATCGCGCTGGATACCCTGAGTTGCGTCTTTCCCAGCGGCGCCTCGTTTGAGCAGCCGATTAAGGGGTATGTCACGGATGCGGACGGCACGCTGGGGTTGGTCGGCACCGTCGAGACCCACGATTCCGCCAAGATCGCCAAGGTCTTTCTGACGGCGCTCGCGCAAGAAGCGTCCTCGGCGTTTGGCCTGGCGCGGGCGAGTGTCATTGTCGCCCCAACGAGTGGCGGCGGGCAACAGCCCTTTCAGGGCACCCAAACCCTGTTGCAACAGATCGGGAGCTTCTGGCTGGAACAGGCGAAGAATCTCTTGCCGACGCTCTGGGTGCCGAGCACGACGCCCGGGTGGGTCGTGCTGCAAGAAGGCTTGCCGCTGGAGGATTTCCCCACGTATGTCACCCTCACCGGAGGACGCTAATGGTTGGCCGTCTTATTGCGCTCAGTCTGCTCAGCCTGTTTCCGCTAGCCTGCACCAGTGTCTTGCAAGGCGAACCCGTCGACCTGGCTGTGGTCGCCACGCCGACGCCGCCCGCGCCCGCCGTACTCCCTCCGCCCACGCTTGCGCCTGGTCCCACGCCGCCTGCTGGCAGCTTTCGTGCCTGGGTGCCGCGGGAAGTCACAGCGAATGGCGATGTGATCGACGGACACTATCTCCTTGTCAGTACCGCTCCACCCCCTGCGGAACGCCTCGAACCGCCCGTGCCAATGCCCCGCATTCCGAAACCCACGCGGGCCAAGCCGAAGCCGCAACCCAAGCCTACCACGCAACCACCGTCCCCCACAGAGTCGATGCCGGGGCCGGTGCGCCCGGAGGGCCAGCCGCCGCTCCCCTTTGTGTGGGGGGATCGGGCGCAGTTGCCGCCTGGCGTGCTCGTGCCAGTGCCCCATCTTGACGGAGGACGCTAGCCCGATGGTCGGCTTTCTGCATGCAGACCCCTATGCCATGCCGCCCTTTGCGCGGTTGTTACCGCACGGGTTGATCCTCAACCAGGCGGCCGGCATTGGCCTGCTCTCCACGCCGATGCCCCGCTGGAAACGCCCGAGTCTCGCCCTGGGCTGTGCTTGGGATGTCGTGCCGCGCAATATCGATGTCTGTGATGAGTCGGTCTGTCTCGACATGGCTCGGCTGCATGAAGGGCTTCTTAAAACATTGCCAGTCGGGGCAGCGCTCCAAGTCCTGATGACCATCCTTCCCGCGACGAGCATGCCCGCCTGGGAAGCCCTGCGCCGGGAGTGTCGCACTGACGCCGTGGTGCAAGCGCAGTGTGCGGCCATGCAGCAGGGACTCCCCTATCGCGAGGGCCCCACAATGGGCGGGCTACGGACGGTGCTTACCACGGTCACGGTGCGGCTGCCGATTGCCCATATCCATCCGGCCATTGCGCCGCTCCTCAAGACGGTGCAGCGCCTTTCTATGGCGCATCGTCCCTCGCTGGCTGATACGCTCACGTCAGCCTTTGCTGAGACCCTGACGCAGCTTGACGGTCTGCGCCGGGCCAGCGCGGAAACGCTCCAGGCCGCCGGCCATGCCGTGCACGTGCTGTCTGGCATGGATCTTGGGCAGCGCCTCGCGCTGTTGCTGGATCCCTTTGCCCCCGGCACGCCCGCGTTGCAGGCGGATGAACCCCTCCGCACGCAGGTCCTCACGCGCCCCATGACACAGATCGCGGGTGGCATCCAGGTTGGTGAGGCTACCGTGGCCCAGGTTCTGTCACTCCAGCGTGCCCCGGCGCATACGTATCCCGGCATCCTCTGTGCCCCGCGTGTGCCTGCCCAGCAACCCGCCATACCAACGGTCGAACCGCTTGCCCTCTGGCAGGCGCATCCTGGTCCGTTGACCCTCGCGGTGCAGGTGGCCGTCGTGGATTCCGAGGCTGAGAAAAGTCGCCTCAAGCTCAAGCGCATGCTGGCAGGCTTGCATGGGAAGGGGAGCGTCGAGAATGCGGCCCTCAAGAAACAGTTAGACAGTCTTCTTGAAACCTTTTTCTTGACCGGTGGCGAGTTACACTGGGGGCGGGTCCATGTTGTCGCGTGGGGCACGCCCGCCATCGTCGCCCGCAGCCTGGAAGAAGTGCAGCGCCGGGGGCGCAAGTTGGGACTGGAACTACTCGCCGAGACGGGCGCACTTGGCAGTACCTTGTTGCTCCAAACACTCCCGCTGGGGTTTGACCCGGCCTGGCCCGCCGAGCGGGTCATTCAGCGTGCGCGCCGCCTCCCTGGTGCCCAACTTGCCCATCTGCTGCCACTCTATGGGAGCTTTCACGGCACCGAGACCCCAGTGGTCGCGTATACGAATCAGCGCGGCGAGGCGGTCGGGGTGCATGTCTTCGATAGTGCGACGAATCCCCATATGATCTGGACGGGGACGAGTGGCGCAGGCAAAACGTTTGGCGTCGCGCATTTTGCGAATCAGGTCTTGCCGCTTGGCGGGAGCATGGTCATTCTTGATCCACTGGCAAACTACCGGGAACTCTGTGCGGTCCATGGGGGCACCTATGTCAAGCTGGACTTCAATCACCCGCTGGCCCTCAATCCCTTTGCTGGGGCCCTCGACAATGCCCATGCCGCCTTTCTCACCGCCTCGCTGGCCGAAATGGCCAGTGGCGGGATTGAGCGGCTGACTTGGGAAGCCTTTAGCGTGTTAGCCACGGCCGTCAGTCACTTGTGTCTGACCTGGGACCGCCAGCGGGGGGAACCGACACTCGGGCGCTTTGTCGAGGAGGTGCTCCAGGACGGCGGCTTTAGTCCGAAGGATCGCCATGCCCAGCGACTGGCCCAGCAGATTGCGCGCAAACTGAGTCTCTACTACGGCACGGGCCAGTACGCCGGGTTTATCGACGGCCCGAATCAGTTTCATGTCGATCCGAAGCTGACCGTGATTGAGTTGTCCCAACTGAGTAAAACCTCCGATCTGCAAGCCGTGCTCTTCTTTGCGCTGTTCCATCTTGTGACGCAGTTCTTTGAAGATCCGGTGCGCTTCTATCAGTGGAAATTTATCGTGGCGGATGAAACGTGGGCGCTCCTCAAGCATGCCCAGACCGCGGATGTGATTGAGAAGATCATTCGGACCTACCGGAACATCAAAACGAGCGCCATCTTTCTCTCCCAGCGCGTCGAGGATTTTGACTCCCCGGTGGGGAAGGTGATCTTGGGCCTCGTCGATACGACGCTGTTTCTGCAGCCGCAAGAGGGCGAGCTGCCGAAGATTCAGCGCCTCTTTCAACTGACGGACGCCGAATGCCAGTTGGTGCGGCAGGTGCGCAAGCATGCCGGCTGGAGTAGTGCCTATCTGCGGCTTGCCAACGGGCACGGCGGGATGGTGCGGCTTATCCCGGATCGTTTTCTCCAACTCCAGCAAAGCCAGGACAGTGCGATTGCGCAGCGCCGCACCCAGGCCATTGCCGAGGCCCGGGGCAATGTGCGCGCGGCGATTGCGGCCATGCTTCAGGAAGAGGCCGCTTCGACGTCTGCTCCCTCAACACTTCTATGAGACAGTGAGGTACTATGGCCGCGATTAGCGGGATTCCCACGCGGGCGTTAGCAGAGGCGATTCGGAATCTTCTTGTGGAGCATGGGTATCATCATAGCCTCCGCATCCGGTATCGCGCGGATCTCCAACTCTGGACGGTGTATGGCTTTGAGTATCGCGGCAAAGATCCTCGCATCAAAGGGTGGGACCGTCGCATGCAAGAAGAGTTAGGGTAGCGACGCCAATGCATGATCCGCGCCCCGTCAAATTACTCGTACTGCTCTCGCTCCTGAGCCTGTGCTTGCTGGCCGTCTGGTGGGCGTGGCAGGATACGGGAACGCGGCAGACCATGCTCCTGGCTATCTGGCAGGCCGAGCAGCCGACGACGCTGCCCCCCTCGGCACTCCTGGACCAGGCCCAATGGCTGGTCCTGCACCGCTGGGGACACCTGCAAGGGATGGCGCTCCTCCTCGCCACGGCGCTCCTCCTCGGCGTGTGTGAGGGTAGCTGGCATCGGGCGCGCGATCCGCTCGGCGGTTTTCGCCTGACGCGCTGGACAGTCGGGGTCCTCGGGCTGGCGCTCGGGGTGGGGGCGGTCGCGGGGTATCTGTGCGCCCCGGTGGTCTTGCCGCTGGGATGGTGTGCAGGGGGATTCGCGGGACTGCTAGGGCTGGTAGGGTTTGCGCTAGCGCACGGCAGGCCATACGTCAGCTAAATGCTTGTAGTGTAAGGGGAAATCGTGTATACTCGGCAGGTCTACAACGTATCGGGCGGATGGGGCGAATCATCCACCCGGATACTTAACGTTGGTCCTAACTAGGAGCACCAATGTCTACCGCTATTGTAGCACGTCGCTGCCCGCTCTGCATTAATGATCCTCGCGAGTTTCATGTAAGTTCAAAGCCCTATACAGAGGATTTAACTGGGCAATCATGTGAACGACTTTCCGTCAATCACTTCGTTGGCTCGAATCGTCATCGGCAAGCCTATTGGTGTTGCTCCTGCCTCTGTGGCGGATCGGCTGTCATCCTTGCGTATCGCTTCATTCATAAGAAAACACGCTCCTGCGGATGTCTTGTTAAAGAGAATGTCAACGCTGGGCAATTTCAGTCAACGCACGGCATGACCGATACGCGCATTTTCAAGATATGGAGCGGCATGTTGACGCGATGCTATAACGAAAAGAGTCTTGATTATCCGCGCTATGGGGGTCGTGGGATTACGGTGTGTGAACGCTGGCGCACCTCCTTTGCCGCGTTCTATGCAGACGTCGGCGATCCGCCTGATGGGATGACAATGGATCGCAAGGACAATATGCGTGGCTATGAACCTGACAATATCAAATGGAGTACACCGCTGGAGCAAAGTAATAATAAGCGGAACAACGTCTATCTCGACTATAACGGTGAACGTCATACGATCGCTGAGTGGTCACGGCTCATCGGTATTTCCGCTATAACCTTATATGCCAGGAAAGAGCAAGGATGGTCTGATGAAGCTATCCTCACGTCTCCGCTTCGACCTTGTCGCCCACGAGGCAAGATTGTGCGCACGGGCATCACTCTCACGTTTGACGGAGAAACGCATACCGTTGCGGAATGGGCACAGAAGCTCGGTATGGGCGAAATGACCTTGCGTTCTCGTCTCAAACACGGGATGCCGCTCACCGAGGCATTAACGCGACCTGTCGCTCCCTATCGTGGAGCCCACCGCCAGAAAGGGCACTAACATGACGGGGTTCTCACCATACAGCGTTGTTCTTGTGAGTGCCATAATGCTTGCACTGCCAATGTCCGTCGCTGCAGATCTCTGGGATACAGCGCGACGGTCGATAAAAACGGATACGTATGACACTTCGGGCTACGGTATGCGAGGTGGGGTGAATCTCTCGACCGGCACACAGCCAAGTAGTACGACATTATTCCGTGCCACAGGGCATGTCGGCGGGACGTGTGGCGCGTTCGATTTTGCTGGCAGTCTCAAGGAGGGACTTGAGCAAATTCCTGCGATGATCGAGGGGCTCAGTCAGCAATTATTGACTAATATGCCCATGCTTATTCTTTGTTGGGCTAGTCCTACTAGTTGTGACCTCGCGAAGCACTTCCAGGGGCTCGTGTCTGCGGCGATCAATGCCCGCTATGCCAGTTGTCAGTCCAGTCAGAATGCCGCGATGTATGCGGGGTTACGCTTGCGCGCGGGCGAGGTCTCGCGCTGCTTAGAGGAGCATGCCAATGCTGGGGATACCATCTCCGAAGCCCTGCGCACCTGCAACAGCGATCCGTCTGACCTACGCGCCCCCGATGGCTCCCGCCGGGTCGAGGTCAATCTGGTCAAGGATACCCTCGCTGCAGCCGGCGCCAGTACCGAGACGCAAACCCTCGCCCGTGGCTTGCTTGGCGAAGTCACCTTGCGCGCGGGCCAGGGCTATAATGTCGACTATAGCCATCCCCAAGCGGCCCTCATGAGCCGCTACGAGAGCCATAAGGCGGATGCCGATGCGGCCCTGCGCCAGGCGGTGACGGAACTGCAACAGACGGGGGCTATCTCACCCCAGACGCTCCAAGACGCCTCTGTCCCCGGTCAGTCCCTCCCGCGCGCGGCCCTCGATGCCCTCGTGACGCTCCAGGCCGACCCGGTGCGCTACGAAGCGCTCCTCGGCAAGCTCAGCACCGGCATGGCCCTGACACGGCTCACGTGGGACTGTAGCGAGTTGCAAGAGACGCTGATGGCCGCCGCCCAGGGCAACGCGCACCTCAGTGACGAAGAGCGCCGGGTGCTGGAGCAGAAGTATCAGTCCGTGCAGCGAGCATTGGCGCAACTCATGGCGAAAACGGAGGTGCTGGAGAAGAGCTATCAACCGGCGGTCGATGCCCTCTTGCGGGAATACACGGCCACGCAAGAGCAGGCCATCCGCCTCGGCATCACCGCCCCGACACTCACCACGCCGCCCATGCCCTTTCGCGGGGCAGGGCCAGCGGGCTATGGAAGGTAGTCACTATGGATTTTCTGGTGTTGTCGCTCCCGGAGGCCGCATTTTTGTACACTGGGATTGCCCTGCAGGCCATGCTGCGCTCGTCAAAACTTATCGCCCTTGTCTATGCGATCATCACGATCTCGGTCTTCGTGCTCCTGTGGCGCGGCCTCGGCTCGGTCTGGTTCTGGAAGCCGGTGGCGGGCTATCTCGGTACGACGGGCCTGATCCTGGTGCTCTTTTGGCCGGAAGCGCTGCGGTTTGGGCATCTGTCGGCCCGCGCCACCGATGCCACCCAGATTGCGTCCTATGCGGCGAGTCAGGACCCCGACGCCGAAGTCGTGACGGCGGCGGAGACGCAACTGGTCCTGCCCGCGCTCCAAGACCCGGTGCTCGTCCCTGTGGGTTTTCGCCTGCTCTTGCGGATGACGACGGGGCTCTCCCTCACCATCGGGCGCATCCTGAATGACCAGGAACATCGCACGTTTGGCATCTTGACATCGATGGGGTGGCTGCTCGGCGTTGAACTCACCGCGCCCGTCAGTAACGCGATTCAGGACTGGACTCTTAACTGTTTTACCCCCATCTGGACCACGACACTGGAAGCCCAGCAAGCCGTGACCGCGCACGATCTCTTGCCGTGGGATAACTCCCCTGTCGCGCAAGCGCTGAATACGCGCGAGGTGCGCCCTGGGGCACAGAGCGGGATTACGTGGCTGCAAGGCAGTACGCCGACTGCCACGGTGAAATGCGATACCTATCTGGCGGCGGTTGAAAGTGACACGCAAGCCTGGCTACGACAACTGAAGAGCCCGCGGGGGACCCCGCTGCTCCAAGTGTTTGAGGAAGACCTGGGGCTGACCCCGATCCAGCAAGCGCGCTTTCTGCTCTACCGCGAGATCCTGCGGACCATGCAGGGCCCCGTCCCGGCACCCAGCCTGCTGGGCACCTACGCCGCGATTCGGGGAGCAGGCATTGCCGGCAGGGCACTGGATCAAGGCAGCTTCACGGGCATCGTGGGGCTCCTCAGCGGCACCTTCTCCTGGGCGAAGACGCTCTTTGCCGCCGGGCGGGGGGCGGGCGCGGGGGTGAGTGCGGAATTTCAGCGCACGGTGGAGGGCTTGAGTCACTACGTCGGCTTTGCGGTGCTGCTGACGTGGGTCGCGCCCTACGTGCTCGGCATCGCGAATCTGGTGCTCGTGGGGCTGTTTCCGCTGCTGCTGCTCTTTCTGCTCATCCCCGGGCATCAACTGGAAGGGTTGCTCCTCTATGTCGCCATCTTGCTCTTTACGACGGCGGCCCCGCTGTGCTATGCCCTGGTCGATGTGTCGCAGCGGCTCGCGGGCAGTCTCGCACCCCAGTCCACGGATGCGGTCTTTGGGGGCTTGAGCAATGGCGCGACGGCCTTTGTCTGGAGTACGATGGCGACGATTGTGGGCCTGCTCGTCATTCCCGTCACGCTCGCGTGGCTCTTGTTTAAGACGTTTCGGGCGGCCAGCAGTCTGTGGCGCCCTAGCATCTAGCGGAGGAGAGCGTCATGGCCTTTGAGGAAGTAATTTTTGGACAGTGCCGACTGATACGCGGGGATTGCTATGTCCTGCTTGCCGACATACAGGCCGATGCACTGATTACCGATCCGCCCTATGGGATGGCCTTCAATTTTCGGCAGGTAACGTCCCCTGACCTTCGGCGCAAGAGTCACCCCCCCCATGGACGCCATAGCTACAGTGCTGGTCGGGCATGGCAGGACAATATCCACGGCGATGCATCCCCGTTCGATCCCACACCCTTCTTGTGGTTTCCACAGATCATTTTATGGGGTGCGCACCATTATAGTGCTGCCTTGCCGTCGAGCCCAAGCTGGCTCCTCTGGGACAAGCGTGTGGGAACCGCCTCAGATCATCATGGGGATGCGGATATGGCATGGACCAATCTTGGCGGCTGTATTCGCGTCCACCGGCAACTCTGGCGAGGGCTCATTCGGGCAGGTGAGGAAAATGGGAGTCGTGACGGCAAGCAGCATCCAGGACAAAAACCGTTAGCCCTTATGCGGTGGTGTGTCGAAAAAACACGAGGGATAGTCTTTGATCCCTTTGCCGGATCGTTCACCACGGCTCTCGCATGTTTCCAACTGGGACGACCCTGCATTGCTATCGAAATTGACCCTTATTATTTTGACATAGGCTGCCGTCGTCTCGAAGCCGCCTACGCCCAGCTAGGGTTGTTTCTTCCGCAACCCATCGTACATCCCACGCAAGCAACCTTATTCTAAAGGAGATGCTCGATGTGGCAATTCTGTGTGCTTCTGTTTCTGCTCGCCGGGCTCGTGGCCCTGCTCCCCAATCTCTGCCTGCTCGGGATGTTCCAGGGCTGTCGTGCCTGCCATAGTCTCATGCGGCGCGGGGCGACGAAGTGCCCCCACTGTCATACGCCGTATCGCACACCTGCCAAGGTGGCCGCATGAGGGGTCTCCTGCTCGCCTGCCTGCTCTTCCCTACCTCGACTCTTGCGGGGTCGTTCATTCTCAGCTGGGACACTCCGCTGGACTGGCAACCGCGCGTGCAGTATCGGCTCCAGATCGTCACAACCCAGGCCGGGCGGGCGGTCCAACAGACCCAGACCCTTGCCGCCTTCCCGGCAGGCCAGTGCGCCCAGTGGCCGGATGCCCAGCGGACGCCAGAGAGTCTCTGTAGCGAGGTGTGCCTTGAACCAGGGGATTACTCACTCACGCTCCAAGCCGCGACAGATCTGGCGAGTGACTGGTCAAACGTGCTCGATGTCGATCTGACGAGTACCGGCCCGTGTCATCCCGTGCCGGTCGTGCCGGTGCCCCCCCAAGCCAAGAAACCGATCCCCATCCCGCTCGTGCCCATCCCACTCCCGACAGCGCCCGCACCGTCAGCGCCGACTCTGACGTCGCTGCTCAATATGGGCTGCGTGAGTTGGAAAGTGACGGGCGTATGCATGTGTAACCCCACCACGCCCTGCCTCACATTAGAATATTGGGAACCCCGCTATGTGGTCGAGACGGTGAAATCCCCCGGGGATACGGTCGTTCCGCTCCTGGGCGATGTGTTGCGCGCCGTCCTCAGTACCACCGGCGCCCCAGCCATCGGCGGCGGCGGCAGCGCCAATGCGAGCGGCAGTGGGCACACGAACCTGTCGTACAATGAGACGCATATCTACAGCCTGCCCAACCTCTTCGGCGGTCCCTGTACCGCCTGTGCGCCCAGCGGCGGCTTTGGTCTGAACTACGCGAGTGAACTGGATGCCCCCGGCTGGCGCATCGATGTATCCGTGCCAACCCCCTATGAGTTGCTCTTGCAGGTGGGGACCTGGGGACGGCTCTACCCACGGTCGGGCAAGGTCATTCATGGCTCGCCACCGGTCGCCAGCGCACTCACCGCCGTGCGGGCGCTCGACATTATACGCCAACCCATCGGCGTGCCGCCCAACGTCGATGCGCATGTCGTGACGCAACCCGGTGATGCCGGGACCCCCGCGTGCATGCAGATGGGCTATCCGCGCCAACTCCCCTGCTTCCCCGCGGGCACGCCGAATGCCCTCTGGGAAACGGGCACGGGGAGTCTGACGGGGCGGTACGCATGGACCATTTGGATCAAGCGGAGTTGCTGTACGAACCCTGCGACGTCGACCTGCGGCATTGCGACCCCTGGAATAGGCGGCACCGGCCAGAACGTGTGTCTCTTGCCGCAACTCCCCAGCGTCTTACCTTAACACGAAAGGACTGTCTATGCCCTTGCCCTTTGCGGTTCGCTGGCCCGTCTGTGTCCAGCGCTGGCTCGGCCTGCGCGTCTCGCGTCTGCCGGGCCGTCTTGCCACATTTGGCGTCCCGTGGCCGTCCCTGCCCCGAAGTGCTGCCAGCTATGAGCGCCTGTTCTACCAGACCTGTGAGGTCCGCATTCCCGCCACGGCGCATGGCTTCCATTGCCCGTGGACCACGCTCAGCATTGAAGTCTTTCTGTGGGCGCCGGAGGACCAACGTTGGGTCGAGGCCTCGCTCGCCGTCAACATGGGGCTTGCGCCTGACCGTACGCTCTTTGTGCGGTTCCATACCCCCCAGAGCGGCGTCGTGCGCCTCCTTGCCGTGCGCGGGCAACTGCATGGCCCGCTCCATACGATGCTCCCTGGGATGCCTGGGGAACGCTAGAAAGAATGGTCTATGCAACTCACACTTGATCTGTCTGAGCATGTCATTGAAACCTTGCGAACGTTGGCGATCCAGCGCCATTGCACGACCCCCGAGATCGCGACGGCGTTGCTTACGCAGGCGGCTTCTGTCGATGCGCCCTCCCTTGATGCCGCGCTGCCTGCCAGGGATGCGGGCATTCTGCTCGATCCAGCCGCACGGGCTTTACTTCGCGAGCACCATCTGAGCCCAGCCGATCGCGCTTTCCTGAATCACGTGATTGATCTTTGGAATGTCTACGCGCTCGGGAGCCAACAGTCTCCCGTCAGTTTCTTCGCGCAGTTTCTCACGGACCAGGCGTGCATGATGATGGCCACGCAGTATCCTGGCGATCTGGACAAGATTGCACAGGCGGCAACCGTTCTCACGCGCTTGGTCGAGCAATTACTTTGGGCGAAGATCACCCTCACGAATGGCTTTCGTCGCCCACTGCCGGAGGAATTGTCATGATATGCTCCCGCTACGTACTTGCCCTCGGTCTACTGACACTCGCGACGCCTGCCGTCCATGCCCAACCCCTGCCCTGTGCCCTGCAGGCCTTCTTTGAGTCCGTCTGCCCCGAGGGGTCAACGTCTGTTGCGCCTGTCCCTGCGGCCCCGCCCGCGCTCCTGCCGCCCCTGTTTCCGAAGGAGACGCTCGCGCGGGATATTCCCCCGCTGATGGTGACACTGCTCGATGCCCCCACCCCCGAGAACGCTCGCGCCTTCCAGGCCTGGCATCGGCGCCGACTGGCCCGTATTCAGGAGGTCAATCGTCTCCTGCAATCCCTTGAACCTGTCCCCCAGAAAGAGGTGCCTGATGCCCAGCTCCCGCGCTGAGAAAGCGGCGCCCGCCCGGTGGACTGCCTGGCAGGCCGCGCGTCGTGCCCAGGGCGTCTTATCCGCCCGAGCCGCCGCCCAGGACTACACCGCGCTCCAGGTCCAACCCCCGCTGCGCGCCACGTTCTTTGTGATGCTGGATCTGCTGAGTGCCCGGCATAAGTGGCTGCAGCGGCTCGCCAGGCTGCACGCCGATCCGGCCTTCACCGCGTCCCTTGAGGAGGTGGAGGTCGCGTGGCAGCGGTGGGAGCAGTGGACCCGGCACTTTGCGGCCACGCTGACCCATCTCACCGCTGATCATCCGACGGGCCTGCCGCTGGAGGAGGACCCGCCCGATGCCGACTAAGCTGCTCGTGCGCGCCATACTCCTGGCGAGTCTCGCATGGCTCTGGCTGTGTGTCTCTTTCGTCGTCCCGCTGCCGCCCGCGTATGCGGCTGCTCCGCTCCAGACTCCGGTCGACCTGCTGGCGCTGACCTGGCTGGTCTGGCGCCTCCTGCTCCTGGATCGCACCTGGCATACGTGGCGCGCGTGGCGGGTCTCGCCTGCCCCCTGGGTCCTTGCCGCGACCGCCTCCCCGTGTCTCACAGACGGCCTGCTGCTCGGCGAGGCGTTTGCGTGGACGACCGCCCAGACCCACGCCCTCGAAACCTTCCTCGTGGATGAAGAGACGCTCCCGGTGGCGACAAGCGCCCGCGGCGGCCATCCGGCCCTCCATGCCGTTGGGGCCGGCGCTGTCCAGCTCCTCCCGCTCCCGTGGTCGGAACTCGTCGGCCAGGTCGGGGTCCTGGGGACGACCCGCAGCGGCAAGTCCACACTGCTCGAACTCCTGATGACGCACGCCATCCGGGCCCGCCACGGCCCGGTCATGGTGCTGGATCCCCGCGGCAGTCGGACGTTGCTTGCGCGCTGTGCCCTCGAAGCCTACCGGATTGGGCGGCCCTTTGCGGTCATCGCCCCCGCGTTCCCGGCCCAGTCGGCCACGATGAATGTGCTGGACACCGCGACCTCCCCCGTGGAAGTCTCCTCGCGCATCAATGCCCTGATGCCCAGCGGTGGGGGGCGCACGACGGATCCCTTCTTTGAACAATATCCGCTGGCCCTGATTGAGCGGATCGCCACCGCCCAGCAGGCGCTGGGCCAGCCCTGGACGCTCGAAGGGCTCTACAAAGCCTCGGTCCTGCCGCAGCATGCCGAGCGCTTGCTCATGGACTACCTCGTGCATCTGGGCTGCACGCGCACCCCCACGCTGCAGCCGATGAAGACCGAGTATTTTCGGAAGCATATGCATGACCTCACTGCCGATGCCCTCATTGCGGATCAGGAGCGCAACCGGGACCACTTTGCCAAGGTAACGGCCAATCTCATTCCCGCCTTTCGCGGCGTCGTGCATGCCCCGTTAGGGCCGCTCTTCTCGACGGTCCCCGGCGATCTCACCTGGCAGACGATTGTCGAGAAGGAGATCGTCGTGTATGTGGCCCTGGCGAGTATGCTGCTTGGCGACATTGCGAACCGCATCGGGCGCGTCATCCTGCAAGATCTCATCGGCTATCTGGGCCGGCGGGACGCCTATGCGGATGTGCGTGCCGCCGTGCCGATCACCGTGCTGATTGATGAGGTGGGGGATGTCGTCTTTCCGCTGTTCACCAATGCCCTCAATAAAGGTGGCGGGGCGAAAGCCCGGTTTGTCATTGCCATGCAGTCCCATGCGGATCTCGACGCGAAGGTAGGCCGGGAGGAGAGCCGCCGCATTCGGGACAACCTCAATACCCAAGTGACCTTTCGTCTGACGGATGATCGCACCGCGACGGACGTGGCCGAGGGGTATGGCGTCTGTACAGTGCAGGTGCCGGAGACCGGGGTGGGACTGACGGTGGGCGGTGGTGGGGGACTGACCGGCAGTGCCCATCGGCGGCTCGTGCAGCGAGAGGTACCGCGCGTGCGGAGCAACTGGCTCAAGGCGTTGCCACGGGGCGAGGCGTTTGTGCGGCTCAAGGGTGAACTCTGGAAAGCGCGCATCCCCATGCTTACCCCAATCACCTCTGACGAACTCGATATGCTCGGACTCACGACACTGTGGAACAGTCTTGCGCCACAGTCCCCTGCTTCTCCAACAGAAGGGAGTGATGTATGCGACGACTCAGTAGTCTCTTGCTAGCGCTGGTCCTAGTCGGGTGTATGGCAACCGGGACGAAGGTGACGGAAGTCCAACTCGAGCAGTTTCAGCCGGGGTACAGCACCTATCAGGACGTCATTGGAATGCTCGGCCCGCCGAATCAATCGACCCTACACAGTGATGGCACGCGCGAGGCGATCTATACCTACACGCAGATGCAACTGAAGCCGCTGAACTTTGTGCCCATCCTTGCGGCTTTCACTCAAGGGAGTACCGCCGAAACCACGACGGTGACGTTACTCTTTGATGCGCGGGGGATGCTTGCCAGCTTCAGCGCGGCCCAGGGACAGACGACGGTGGGGACGGGGTTCGTGTCAGGGGGGCGGCAGTAATTCAAGCGCCCACATAGGCTTTGACTATTTCCAGTCGGCAATGACCAAGTTCTTCGGACAGAATCGACCGCGCATCCTGGTCCCGCTCTCGCTGCTCTGGGGTCAAGTCCCTATGGCTTGGCCCGCCCGCCACTGGACACAGAAACCCCGTCAACTCCAGAAACCGCCGCTGGGCATACGCATGCCGCAGGCCGTGCATATTGTGCAGCCCCACGCGCTTCACCCAGTCGTCATAGCGGTAGCGTTGTTGGATATACGTGCGATGCGTGGGGATGAGCGACGCCTCCTTGCTCGGGAGCGTTTGCTTGAGCCGGTCGAGGACCTCGCGTTGCGCGGCGGTCGCAATGGGAATCTGGCGCGGGCGTCCGCCCTTGGTCCACGAGCCTTGCAGCACCAGGTACTGCCCCTGATCCGCCTGCCACAGGCGTATCTTGATGCTCTCCTCCCGGCGCAACCCAAAGGCCCGTTGGAGTTCGAGGGAGGCTCGCACCCAGCGATCCTGTACGCGCATGAGGACATCATTCGGGACCGTCTGCGCTTTCGAGGTCTTGGCCACGAACTGCCGCGGGGGCAGGGCATAGATCGCGTTGTCTTTGGGCAGGATACTCACCCGATTGATCTTGTGTGCCCACCAGCGGAGAACGCTCAAGCGGTTGCGAATGGTGGCGCCGCTCAAGCCTTGCGTGTGCCAGAGCGCGAGGAGCTTGTCGATATGCCGGCCCTTGAGGTCCGTGGCGTGCAAGTCTTTATAGCCAAGGTGGATCAGTTGGTCGGCCATCTGCGCCAGGATCGTGCGCCGATTGGCCTGGGTCATGAAGGAACCATCGCGGTTGCGCTTGGTGAGTTGGACGAGTTCGTAGGTGAGTTGCTTCATGCGAAGCCCATATCAGGGGCAGGGCATGGCTGCCCGTCGTGCGTCTGATAGCGTTCCTGTTCGATCGTCATATTGACGGTCGCCATATCGCGCCAGATGCGATAGGGTGGGCAGGGATGCCACTCGCCTGCATCGTTGCGCTGGAACACAATACCGTGTTGCTCCCACCATGCACGATGTGCGGCCTCGTCTAGTCGTAATACTCGCATGTCACGCTTGCACATCGTCACTCTGATATACATATAGAGTGTTGGAGTCTTATCGAGGTCGCTTCCCACGGTCGTCCGTGTGGTCAGTGTCGGTGGGCACCGCATACGGTCTCTCCTATGCAGTCTCAAGTCTTGCCCGTGTGGGAATAGGGTACGCTGGTCCCCGCAGGTGGTATGCCGTCGCCGGCACCGGGTCTCGTCAGGAGACGCCGCAGCGTGTCTATCACAACCATCTATGTCAAATAGCCAGGGGGTCCCGTCCCGCAGCGGGCTATGAAGCGCTGCGGGACAGTCCTACGTTCGGATGGAACGATGCGTCTTCCTCTGCCTCGTTTCTGCGATACGAGACGGTCATCGTGAGCCCAGATGTGGGGTACATAACCCTCGCAGAGCGGAAACCTCATCAGTCCTCCGTCGACCGATTTCTGATGGGGACAGACGCAGACGCGAAGCAGGGATGCGATGCATCCAGACATCTCGCTTTGCAGCGAGGGCAGGCCCTTCCGTGCGAGAAGGGCAGTCCGAAGCCCACCTTCCTCACGGCCTCGGCGTGTTAGGGGTCAGCCTAACAATTGGCAGGAGGATAGTGGAAACAACTGTTACTGTCAAGCATGAGGAGTGGTCTGTGAGGCATCGATCCTATAGAATGGAGGGGTGTGTCGTATCCGCGGCCTCCATGGCGTCTCCTGTGCGGGCAACACTTCTCTCCCCCGCGCAATGAGCGCAGCAATATCGTCCTCATCAAAGCCCAGTTTGCGGCCGAGTTTAACTGCCGGCAGTCCTAGCCGCACCCGAAACCGCTTATCGGCAAGACTGCGAGGCGAGAGACTCAGTCGCTCTGCAGCCTTTTCGAGTGTGAGAATCGCCATGTAATACTCCTTCTATTTCAGAGTTGATTTTTTGGTATCTCCTCCGCAGTGACGCGGCAGGCCAGCGCAGGGCTTCCCCCGCGCCAGGCCACGCGTGCGCGCCGATCCATCCGCGACATCTCAGCGGGATCGGCGCAGACAGGACGTCGGGCATCACCCCCTCTCAGTCTCCGCTCAGGGTATATTCCAGCACCCGTCAGGTTTGGACTGGCAATCAAAGAGACGCTCATCCAAATGACGAGGTACATAGTCACGCAGCATCACCTCCTCTCAGGGACACACTCAAGGTATTGCCTGTGGGAGCTTGCCGTCATCACCATCACAGACAATAGTTTCGCCAACAATATGACACCCACGTTCATGTCGCATCACCCCCTTTCAGCGCGCCGCGGCACGTCGGTCCGCCACGTACGCAGCTGGCGCACCCAGCGCTCCTCGTGCTCCAATGCCCCCTCGACCCAATAGGTCAGACGATGCCGCGCCAGCGTCTGCAGCACCCGCTGCCAGGTCGGTCGCGGATAGTGCGTCGCTGGATGGGCGCAGGAGCGCTGGACACATTTCTTGGCTTGACGGCGTTTCATGGGGTGGCTCCTGGCGACGTACACACCCACCGGGGCGCACGATACGTACAGTCAGCACTTCCCGTAACGGGCGGCATGGGCGTCCCACGCTGCACGGCCGCTTGGTACGTCTGAGCATCGAGGAGGACGGTGATCGCGGCAAACGTGCCAGCGACCGTGGCATCCACATCCAGGCGCCCCACCAGCGTATCGGCCTCGTGTAGATGGCGCACCACGGCACACGCGCCGGCCCGCTGGGGCGAGACGATCACGGCATAATGCAGGACACCCGTGGCCGTCGTCTCCATCAGGCAGGTTTGAGGCAGCAGTAGGACACGCTGGGGCAGAACCGGCCAAAGCCAGGTCGCCGCAAACACGGGGGCAAGGCCCAAGAGCGCCAGCACCGTGAGGGCACGAAAGAGGGGGATCATGGCCCCTCCTGCACGATAAACACAGCAAACGCAGTGCGGAAGACCGCGAGGCGCGCCTCACGCGCACCGGCGGTTTGCAGACCCCCACGCCGTTTGGCCTCGACCAGACACACGGCGGAGCACGCGGTATGCCGGAATCCGCCATAGGGCGCAGGCGCGGGGGCACGGACACCACAGCCCTCGCATTTGTAGGTCGCGACAGGCTGGTCAGGGGGTGGGGGCATCGGGAACTTCCTCCTGACGGAGGACCAGCGTGGCCAGTGCCTCCACCGTCGCCCAGGGGAGCGCCACTTCGCCCTCGCGCATGGCAGGCACGCCGCTGCCTGCCTGGACCAGCAGCGTAATGGGCTTCCCCAACTCGCGTGCATACGCCAGTTGTCGCTGGCAGCGACGATCCTTGTGCCAGTTGGGCGTGACGAGCGCGACAAACACGTCATTGGTGCGCACATGGCGTTTCCAGTCAAGGCCATGCGTATGCATGTCAATGGGCATAGGCATCCCTCCTGCCTTATTTCGCACGAAAGGTGACCGACGCACTCTCGCCGCTACAGCCAGACGGGAGGTCAAAGACACTGCTGGCCTTGCCCGTCTGGCGGAGCGTGAGCCGCACTTTCTCTGCGGGAGGCTCACCGCGCAGGACCGTTGTGCCATCGGACCAGACGGTACAGTTGCGGCAGGCGACCCCGTCATTTTTCTCGAGTTTGGGCGGTCCCTCGACTTTGTCAAGGACATAGCCCTCAGGCGGGGTAAACGTGAAGCCGGCGGCGAGCAGGCAGGTGAGCAGAATCAGCATACGGCGCTCCTTGTGGGTTGAACAGACAGCGATCTCTCACAGCGACAATGGGCGGGGCACTGATGACACTGCCCACAGCGGACGCCCCACCAGGCCCGCCAGGGGAGGAGGAAGTGCGGCGTGGGCGGGACCTGCACAGCATCACAGCCACAGGCATCGGTCACAGCCCGCGTCCCGGCATGGGCACAGCAATCGCAGTAGCGCGTGCGTTCCGGCAGACGGTGGTGCGGCATCAGTGTAGCTCCTCCAGCGTAAACACATCGCCCTCTGCTTCCCACGTGGTACTCGCTGGGGCCAGCGTCCGCGTCACGAGGTACTCATACAGCGGCGGCATAATATCACGGCGAGTATAGCGTTGCTGGATCACGACCGCCGGGCCATAGCCGTCCTCGTACCACACCTGCACCGGCTCGCCCTGGGCATAGCGCCACCGCACGAGGCCCCAGCGGGACAGCCAGCGGCGCAGACGTCCCGGCGTCTCACGGCGCCGCGGGGGTGGACGCGGTGCGGCCATCAGGGGGGCGTCTGGCGGAGGGGACGCGCCTTCATGCGCCTGCGCCCGGAGGGTGCGGAGCAGGTCGGCCGCAGCGGTGGCCAGCAGCGCGCGCCAGCCTGGCGGGAGGGCCCGCCCCGCCGGTGCCCGGAGCAGATCCTGGCAATCGCGGGCGAGTTTGTAGGCGCCCTGCCCCACGCGGTCGGTCGGCTCGAGGTGACAGGCCCAGAGGGGTCCGCGGGCGGGCGGAGGCCTCACGCGTCCTCCTTGCTCGGGGGCGCGCCTAGGGGCAGCGCGGAGAGCTGGCCCGCGGTCGTCCCGTAGCCGGTGTCGGCCAGCGCGGTCAGGCTGTGCCCAAACGGGCCCCCCGCCGTCGTACGATAATGGAGACCGCCGCGCTGGCCCGTCCCGACGATATCGGCATACGGCGGGGAACTCACCGCACAATCGAGCTGGCCTGGGGGCATCGCGGCGAGTTGGCCCGGGGACGATCCATACCCGCGCGGGTGGTTGATTTGGGAATTTTTCCCAGTGGTGCCGCCAGACCGGCGCGGGCGAGAGGTGCGCTGTCTGCGGTCGGCAATCGACGTCCTCTCGTCTTGCCCATGGAAACTCTCGGCATAGGGCGGTGAGCTGATCGTGCACGCACACCCCTGGAGGAGCGGCAACTGTTGCCAGGCGTCCTCGGGCGGCAGGGGCGCGGGCTTGCGCATGCAATAGACCGTCTCCCATGCAATCGCGAGGTCCGGACGCTTCCGTTCATGCAGGCGGCGGAAGAAGGAGATGCGCTTGGTCTGGAGTGTCTCGGTCGAGGGCGTCGGGGTATAGCGCCCGGTGGTGTGGAGCGGCGCGCAGAGACTGTCGCCCTCAGCGTCGGTCCAGTGCATATCCGCGCCGTCCTGGGAAAAGAGCGTCTCCTGCGTGCCGTACTCCTCGGTCAGCACGGCGTGGTGCTCGTGGAGGGTCTCGAACCCGACACTTTCAGCGGCGAGGCGCCAGTCGCCAGGAAAATCGACGATGGTCCCGTCACGACAATAGCCTTTGACCACCCACAGCGCGTGGCCGCCTGGCCGCACGACGGCAAAGGTTTGCCGCAGAATCTGCACCGCTGCAGACCAAAAGGTGGTCGGCGCTGCGGTGCCGAGCTGCCCCGGACTGGCCCCATATGTCTGTGCCGCTATGCCCCCGACGCCATGCGTGCCAAACGCGGCTTGCTGCGTGCGGTCGCGGCGGCCCCCGTCCACCTTCGACCAGTCAATCGCATCCCGCGTGTCATTGAGACTGGCCGCGTAGGGAGGTGAGGACACGAGGCAGTCGGCCACCGGCATGGTTCCTAACTGCCCCGGCGAGTCGGGATAGTGATAATCCCCTTTGTTGCGGTCAGCACTTTGGCCAGTGGCGCGTGTCCCAGCACCAGCGCCGAGCTTTGTTGGCTTGGTATCCGTATTAGAAAAGGGGGGAGATGAGATCAGGCAGTCGGCCACTTCGCCCGTCGCCATGTTCCCGAGTTGCGCCGGATCACTGCCGTAGTACGGGTCCACGATGCCCTTGTCGTGCATGATGCCACGGTGACTATCCTTGTCGCGCTTGGCGTGGTCGGCGTAGGTATGTTCTTTGCCAAGGCCGTGGGCATAGGGCGGACTACTCACGCAGGCCGCAACCTGCCCGGCCAGCACCTTCTCCAACTCCCGACTATCGCCTCGCAGCAGCACGGCGCCCGTGTGGCCCTGCGCCGCCCAGGTCTCCAGATTGCCCTGGTAGTGATGCGGCCCACTCGACGGAATCGTGCCGCTGTTGTGGGCATAGCTCGTCGTCGTCACGGCAAAGAGCGTCGCCACCGGGCCATGGGGCGGTGGACGCACGCCATCCTGCCGATCTGGCAACGGCAGCGGCAGAAACGGCACGGTCCGCTGCCGCACGCGCTGGCCCGGTTTGGGCCGCGTCCGAAAGGTGCGGCGCCGGGCCACGGGCAGGCCGGTGCGCTGGGACGCCTGGGTCAGACAGCGCGGACACCAGTAGTGACCGTCTGCATAGCGCAGGCGTGTCCAGCGGCCATAGCAGCGCACCCAGTCCGCCTTGGTGATGCCGGTACAGTCACAGCCGGTGCCGAGATCATTGAAGGGTTGCTCCAACTCCACGCCGATCCAGCGACAGCCGAGGGCCATGGCATCCCAGGCGCCGAGGCCGACCCCCCCGAAGGGGTCAACAATGGTCGATCCCGGGGCAAGCCAGCCTTCGGCCGCCGCATGCGCATAGATGTGCTGAATGAGCGCCCGTGAGAATTTCGCCGGGTGCCCGAAGGCTTCTGGGACAATGTGCTGCCAACTGCTGCTGTACAACGATCGCCACACCGTTACGTCAACCATGAGGACGCCTCCATGCGTGGCAGACGACGTGCACCACGAGGAGCCGGACGTTTGCCGCGACAGTTATGTCCGACCAGAAAGCGGCGCGGGCGCCCTTTTTTATCGTACTGTGCCAAAGGAGTCGCGCAACCACATGCACACAGGATGAGAGGATTCTCTGCTCCCACGCGACGCGTGTTGGGATTGTTGCCATGCTGTTGTGCATGGAGGGCTCTATCGACCACTTCTAAATTGTCAGGGCTATTATTCTGTTTGTTCTGATCTTTATGATGCACACATTCATTGCGACGCAGCGGCCGTCCGAGCATCGCTGTAACGACAACAATATGTTCCAAGACCCAGCCATTCGATGTGGCATGAGGATGTGATGGGCATTTAATCCGTACATAGCCATATGCGGTGATATGGCGCGTGCTGCTTTGCGCTCGTTGACATGTTTTTGAGCAGAAAAAGCGGCGGGATGCCCGTCGTCGCACGCGTGTACCGCACGTGCGACAGGGAAATTCTTCCACATACGATTCTTGAACAAAACGCCCCGTCGCATCTCTTGTACGCCCTGTCCATACATCGACCGCAGGTCCTCTGCCCACCCCATGATTTTCCTTCTTGGGTTCTTGCATATGAGCGAAATTCTCCATCAGTCACATTGTTTCTTCTCCAGCGATCCCCCCCATCACCGCCTCTCCTGTCCTCCTGAGCCAGTACTCGTCCCCGTTCCCGGCACAAATGCCCCCACCCCGACCTGCACCCGTGCCACCTGTCCGCGCTCCGTCGTGGCATCGAGCAGCGTCCCCACGACATAGCCGGTGCGCGGCGGGGTCGCTTGCGCATGACAGCGGCCGACCAGGTCCTGGGGCGCGGGCACGATATACCACCCGTGTGCCTGGGTGAGGGCGCTATCCATCTCGCACAGCGCCTCGCCCTCCGCCGCGACGAGGGCATGGCCGACCGTCCCGGCCCCCGCGAGGACAACGAAGAGCGGGACCGTGGGATCGCGCGAGACGCGCACGCCCGTGCCTGTGTGCTGGGCGAGCCGGTACTTGACGGTCCCCGTCGCCGCCTCATTGGGCACCGCCATCACGCGTGTCGACGGGCGTATCAGTGAGGACGAGTCTCCTTGTGGCAGGAGACTCGCCGCCTGGAGGATGGGCTGTGGCATGCTCGTCACGGTCCCCGTGCCTGCTCCTGTGTCTGCCGCGGTGGCGACATCCCGGGGCGTCCTGGCGGGTGCCTCCGCGCTCCACGTCGTGGGGAGCGGCGGGGACAGCGCCACGGGCACGGGCCGCACCGTGTACGGCCACCAGCGGTGCATCGGCGCCACTAGCAGGAGATACACCCCCACACAGGGCGCGAGCACCGCCAGCACCGTCCAGCCCCACACCACGAGTGCGTCAGTATCCCGCGGGCGGGGAGGACGCCCCGTCCGCCGCCAGGTCCGCCCTGAGGCCGAGCCATACGCGGACGTCCGCCACCGGGCAATCTCCTCAGGCGTATAGTCCCACAGGGCTTTGTCAGGCGGCATGCCGGTCCCTCTCCCGCATCAGTCCCTCGCTTGCTCATCCGCAAGGAAATCAGGCACCACATAGCGCCCCACAAAATACGTCAGGGTGCCAAGGTGCAGGCTCACGCCGAGCACAAACCACGGCAGCGGCGGATGGAGGACGCTTAGCACGAGATCGACCATCGTCGCGCTCAGCATCGCCACGCAGGCCACGGGCGCGGCCCAGGACGCGGGGGCGGGGCGCACCCAGAGCCGTCCCTGCTGGGTATGGCGGTACGTGCGCAGGATGCGGGTCCGTTGCGCCGCATGACGACTGACGCGCATGGGATTAGGGCGCATGACGGTCCTCCTGTGCGGCGTCAGACGGTATCAGTGTGAGATGCACATAGCGCGCGACACCATACCCGTGAATCTGCACCGTCAGGCCCGTGCCTGGCGCCACGACCAGGGGTGACGTGAGAGGCTGCACCCGCAACAGTTGGTCCCCGCAGGGATAGCCACTGCGCCACGTGTCGTCGACTTTGATATCGACCGACGCGTTCGCCGTGTCCGCAACGCAGCGCAGGCGTGTATAGGTTTTGGCCGCAGGGCTCAGGTTGGTGCAGATCCACTCGTCGGTTTCGGTGGTGAGCGCCTCGGCCTCTGCGGAGAGGCTCCCGAAGATAATCGTACAGGGAAATGCCTGTGATGACCGGTGCGCCGGGAACCAGAAGACTGACCGGTCCGGCTCTTCGACCAGCGGGCATGCCCACCAGAGGCCTACGAGGAGCCCCGCGCTCAAAAGAGTCCCGCCGATGAGCAGTACCTTTAGCATGTCCATTCTCCATGCTCCTCCGGCCAGGGAGAGCCACAACAGGGGCGATAGCCCTGCGGCCAGCGATCCTGCCGGCGCGTATACCAGGGCCACCAGCGTCCTGCATCCGTCAGCACGTCGGCATACCAGGCCCGCACGGTCGCAGCTTCCTGGGCCGAGTACGTGCCATCCTCCAGCAGCGGTACGAGGGCGCTATACGACGTCCGAAGCATACGTCGAACATGGGCTTGCAAGCGCAGCCAGTGCAGATAGGCGATGCTCCAGCCCAGAATGAGCAGCGCACCGAAGACCCCGCAACTCACGAGCAGTATATGTCCCATGCGTCCTCTATCCTTTCTGTAGAGATCCGGTTACAATTTCACCCCAGCAGGCCCCATGAGACTCTCTCACGCAAAGGATGTGTCTATGTGTCCGCCCGCCTGTTGGATCGTCTCGTTCAGTTTCGGCGTCCTCCTCGGCGTCGGCCTGGCCCATCTGGCCCTGTGGATGGTCGCCCCACCCCAGCGCGTGTTCTTGCGCGACGTCCCCGCCCCGCAGTGCCATGTCACCGCCTATGCGGCCAATGGCGCCGTGCTGGGCACACTCCTGGTCGCGCCCTCGCCGTATCACACGAATGCGGTCCACCTGCGCTGGGTACCCGAGGCCCCGCTGGCAGGCTACGTGCGCGTGACCGACCTCACCGCCGCGCTGGAGATCGCCTGGCCGCTGGGGGCTCACAGCCGGGTACCAGGACTGATGCCACAGGCGAGCGACAGCCGCACTTGACGCACCCCTGCGGACTGCGCAATGCCCAGTATTAACCGCGTGTCCCGTGGGAGCGCGAGCAGCGGCACCACCTGCCAGGCGTGTCCTGGGAGCAGCGGGAGCACCTGTGGCGGCTGCAGGCCAATCCGTACCGCACTCGGGCCAATCGTGCCATCCGTCGAGAGCCGCACCGCGGTCAGGTGACAGGGACGGGCGAGCGCCATCGCGACGTGCGCGAGGTCCTCGGACGTCAAGGGATCGGGCGCCGTCGTATCCCCAAACACGAAGGTCATCATCTCGGGCTCCTCGGGCTCAGCGGCTGGAAACAGGCGCGGCCACAGGAGCATCACCTGCATGCCCAGACTCACGAGGAGCAACCCGCACGTCAGCATCGTGAGCCAGGGGAGCCGATGGATCATGCGCGTCTCCTCCCTAGCCATGTCTCGCCATCTGGTGGCGCTGCCATTCTCTGAGCAACTCTGCCCCATAACGACTGTCGATGACAAACGCGTAGAACGCCTGCAACTCAGCGAGGTCCTCGTTATTCACGAGCGCGGCCTTGCGTTTGACGACCCGCCCCTCCTCGACGGTGAGAGTACCAGTATCACCGATCGATTCGCCTTGATACTGCACACAGCCTGTGAGTGAGACGTCGACAGGGGCCAAGACATGATCGAGCAGATATTGGAGCCACTCGACATAGTGATAAAACTTCTCGCCGCCGTCCCATTCGAGGCCCCGCCGCCCCTGTGTGAGTTGCCACTGGTTGTACCCGGCGGGTACCGGCATGGGCAGGCCAGGCGGCATCACCTGCGCATCATAGAGATCTATGAGCAACAGCAATGTTTCCGCAGGAGGCGGCGTGGTAAATGTAAAACTGCCCTCAAAGTCGGTTGTATAGCCCATCGTTATCCCTCCTCCTCCTGCCCCTGCTGCAGCCGCTGCCAGATATCGTCATCATGCCAGAGCCAGTAGCGGTCCTTCCATTCGCGCAGGAGCGCGCCGACGATATACCACTGCGGATCCTCCGCGCGGCGACAGATAGCACAAATGTCCTCCGCGGTTTGGGTCCAGTCAAAGGCAAGCGCCAGCAACCGCTGCTGCAGCCGCTGGGCATCCGCGTAGCGATACCCCGCCCCGGAGACGGCCCACCCCGAGTGATGCGTCACCCCATAGGTCAGCCCCATCCAGCCTGGATGTTTTTGGACACACAACCCCCGGTCCATATTCGCCACCCAACAGATCCCCGCCGCCAGCGTCTCGACCGTGTCGGTTTCTACATCATACGTGCCGCGGGCCATCGTCATGCGAATCATCCGCACCTCCCGTGCTGCCCTGCTCGCTTCGCCAACTCCATCTGAATCAACCCCGCTTCCTCGTCCAGCACCGCCTGTCGATATGCCAGGCCCGTGAGCGCCTGGTCGATACGGCGCAGGCGCTCCGCTAAGTCGGCGTCCGTGCTCTCGCGCATCTGCCGCAGCCATGCGTAGGCCGTCATCCCGCCCCCCTTCTCTCGTTATTCCCCATGCACAATCGCATCAAGTTTGGCAGAGAGTTGATCGACCACGCTCTCTTCGTTGCCCGCAGAGAATTGGGTCAGAAACTCTGCCAGGTCAACCGTTTCTGCCTCATCCAACTCGATCCGTACCCCGCCTTCCCAGCCTGCCACGATCATGCCTTGCCCTCCTTGTGTGCCTGCAACGCCGCACGCACCGTGTCGCACAGTACTTTTGTCGTCACGTCGGTCGTACCCGTCAGCGCCAGCCAGCGGTTCATCTTGTGCGTCGTCCACGGTGTGTCGCTATGGAAGAGCAGGACGGCCTCGACGGCGGCGGTAACGAGATCTGTAGGGGTCTTCTGTTTCATAGCGAGTCTTCCTCCTGCTGCTGTGCTTCTACCTGCTCGCGCGCTACCATCCTATTCCCTAGGTGCCACCAGGAACAAAATCGACAGTGATAGGCTTGTAGCGCTGTCCCATCCCAGGCATCCGGGGCACGTAGGATCGCCACACGAGCCGTGAGGGCGGCATTGCGGTGCTTGTAGCGCACCTTGCCATGACAGACGTTGGCGATGTTACGCTGGCGTCCTGCGGCATAGAGCGACGGCAACTCCTTGCTGAGTCGTGCCCGCTCCCTGGGGGTCGCCAGCTGGCGCACCAGAAAGAAAAAGACGCCGCCGGGCGTCCGACGCCGGGCCCCACTCGCGATGCGCATGCCGCCGTTCTGTTCGATCCGCAACGTCTCTTGCAAGATCGTCCAGCACCGCTGATGACCCAACGCACGCCAGACGTCCGTCAGGGCCGCCTGATTGGACTCCTGTAAGATCCTGGCGAGGATCGGCACGCTGAGGTGGGGGAGAGAGGACGGCTCTTGCACAACGGGTAACATCACACCTCCTCATCATCTTCGGGCACTTCCAGATAGCCCACACAGCCCTCGCGGGCATGGGGATGCGCGAGCAGCGGCGTATGCTGGGCCGTCGCACAGCAACACCGGAGCGCACGGAGCGTCCGCTGCAGCTCTGCGGTAAACGTCTCCAGGCGGACCCACCCGTGGGTCGTCAGCGCTTGACAGAGGGGACACAGGGGATGCGTGGTCATGCGCGCTCCTTGTCGGCAGGACGGGGGTGTGTCGCCAGGCCATCCTGCCAGAGCCCCCCCAGCGCGTCCCACAGCGCCAGGAGGCGTGCACCGTCCGCGTGGACGAGGCGCAGCTGACAGGTGATGCACCGCAGCGTCCAGTGCTCGCGGGCGCCGCCGACCCGGGGAATGGCCTCTGCCGTGCGCTCAATGCTGCGCGTCTGGCACAGCGGGCAGTGGAGCTCACGCATGTACTCACTGACGCGAGGGGCATACATCATGACTGGTCCTCCCGCTCATGACTCGCGAGATGATCCTGGATCGCGTGGACCTCTGCAGCATTCTGCATCACGCGTTGGAGCACTTCGTCGGGCGTCTGGGCGTCCCGTATGCCCGCGAGGAGGGTCGGGAACAGCGCCACGTCCTCGGGATCATCGAGGCGGATGGTCGCTAACGGCTGCGGGCCCTGCGGAAACTGACGGTCGTATTCGCGCTGCGCCAGTGTGTCACAATTCAGGCACCCACGGCCCTTACAGAAGCGACAGGACGCCCGAATCGTTGCGCCCGTCACTGGCGGGGGCGGGGGTAACGGGCCATGCGTCTTTTCAATCGCGGCAATCATGCGTTCCGCGAATGTCGGCGGAATCACATCAGGGACGGCCGCAGCCTGCTGGGCTTTGACGTCGGCTTGGATAGAGGCAAAGGGATCGTCGTTCGGCTGCAGGGACGCGTCACGCTTGGGGGTCGTCATGGTTATCCTTTCTCTGGAAGGGGTGTCCGTTGATTCCACGCCGCAATCGCCTCATCCCACGTGAGGCCGTTCCAGGTTTGCACGCGGCAGCCATAGCAGGTCACGCGCCAGCCGCCGCCACTATCCAATGCGATGGCCTCTAACACCGGGGTGGCGATCACTACCGGTCCCCAGGGGCGTGGGCGCGGGGCACCTTGGCAGAAGGGGCAGGGGAGGAGCGCCTCGCGCGGCGGCGCCTGATCGCTATGCAACGGTTCCAGGCGAGCGCTGAACTGGGCCAGATCCGGGCGGTCCTGCCACGCGGCAATCGCCTCCTCCCGCGTGAGTCCCTGCCGCGTCTGAATCCGGCAGTCCGTGCAGGTGACATGCCATCCCCCGCCGTGCTGTGACGGGCAGGGCAGGAGGACGGGCGGGCGTCCGCGCGGCGGCGGCGCCCCCTGGCAGAAGGGGCAGGGGAGCAGGGCGGGCTCCGCTAGTTGTTGAGCGCGTTCAGGGCATCCCATTCCGGATCCTCCTTCTCAATATAGCGACATTCATACGCGAGTTGCGCCAGCATCCCCCCTGTCGCAAAGACGTTCACATTCCCATCCTTTCGGCCGTGCTCGCGGTATCCCCAGAACTGATCCACGAGGGCAATCGGATCGCATGGCCCTGTCGCGAAGAGGATCGCTAGGGCGTCCCGCAAGATGGTCTCGATGCGGAGGAGCTGCGCCTCTTTCAGCAGGGGATGTGCTAGCGGTCCGTCCTCCGCCGCGTCTCGGTTCGCATAGCTCGTGTAATAGGCCTGGAGCATGTCATGTACCGCATCGGCAAGCTCGGGATCCGGCTCGGGATCGCGCGGCCGGGGAAAATGTCCAAGCCATTGCGTGCCGTCATGCCGACTCACGGCATCACCGTAGGTTTCTAAGGGCGTCGTATGTGCGTGTTTTCGTTTGTTTTGTCCTACGAAAACACCCTTATATCCCTCTTGTGTGTTCTTTTCTGAAACGTTCTTCTCTTGAGAGTTCTTTTTCTTAAGAACGTTCACCTCCTGAACACCCCTGTTCATATCCTTGATACCCCTATTCACCTCATGAACAGGGTGATGCTGTCGTGCCGCTTTACTATTGGGGTAGGTTTCGAGATATTCCTCGAAGTTTTCCCGCCAGATATCGCAGATATGAATAATATCGGTTTGCCACTGCTCCCGATCCCGCTGCTCAATGGTGATGAGCCCGGCGCGCTCCAACTCTTGTTTCGCCTTGACCACCGCGCCTCGACTCAGTTGTGCACCCGCTGCGAGCGTCGTGGTACTCTCGTTGCAGGGTTCAGCCTGGACACCCGTAATACATTTCAGATACACATAGAGACATCGTGCAGGCATGCTGAGCCCTTTGCCCATTTTGCCACGAATAAAGGTATTGGGGATCATTGTCCACCAAGCCTTTCCTGATCCGTCATCCACAATACGTGATCGCTGTTCATGGGATCCTTTCATGTCCTGCCGTTCCCCCAGATGCTTGCATCCTCGCGTCACTTTCTGCCATACTCATCTCCCGTAGTAGGCGGTTCGCTCAGCCGTCGCGTATCGAGTGGTAGGCTTGGCGCGACGGTGCCTCTTATGCGCTTTGCTCTGTATACTCCTCCTCATCAGACGGCTTGGGAAAACGCCGCTTTTTAATCTTTTTGGGTGATGCAGGCTCTCCAATGAGCGCATCCAGCGTTACCCCCAGCGTTTTTGCCAGGCGCCCCGCAATATCCACGGCGATCCGCGCCCCGTCCAGTCGCCCACATTCCAACGCACTAATCGTCGGCGGCGCCACACGTGCGCGCTTGGCGAGTTCACGCTGGAGCCACCCTCGCTGTTTCCGTAAGGCCCGCACCCGAGCCCCTACTGTATCCGGCATAGCGATCCTCCTTTCACTGTCAGTATAAAGCATAGGGAAATTTTCTGCAATAAAAAATATCCTTGAATTTTACTACAATATTCTTTATACTCTTCCTTAGTACGCCCCTGCTCCTTGATAGCCTCATACGCGACGATGTGACCGATGAACCGGAAGGGTAAGCTTCGGAGCACACACGGCTACCTATCTCGTCGCAGGAGCCTGCTTGCAGGGCAAGAGGCGTTTGGACTGCTCAGGATATGGGGGTAAGTCGGTGCGGCATTGTGCAGAACTCTGGCGTCGACGCGTGTATAGCGAATGAGAGACCTCTCGTCGGGGGACTACCCCTGTGAAGAGGGCTGTAACGCCCAGAAACGAGAGCGCCCGAAGGAGCGATATCATGGCAGTCCAAGAATTAGTAACCCGCCTGGGTACGGCAGAATTTTGGCAGGACGGCGAGGGAAAAATCGTGCTCATCTATCGTGACGGTGACCAGGACAGTCCCGTGCGGGATCTCCTGTCGATCGCGCCAAGCTTTCGCACGAAACGCGAGAGTGCAGTGGAGCACCTATTCAGGGAACTCGTGCGGTTGAATCCACGGCTGAAGGGTGAGAAGGTCACGAGAGAAGGCAACTGAAGGAGACACCGATGAGCTATCATCGTGGCCATGTGCGCGGCCCCAAGCGCGAGCGGACACACAGTCAGGACTGGTACGCCCCCATTCAGGAGGCGATCATTGCGCGGCTGGAGCAGGAAGAAGCGGCGACGCTCGCAGCCCTCCTCGCTGACACCACCTATCCTGAGCCGCTCTACGAGGCGGAACGTGCGTGGCAAGAACAACGCGCTATAGAGGAGCATAACCGCTGAACCCCCGCCAGCGGCAAGAGCGGATGTGACAGCATGAAGGTATGAAGGGAATGCACCTATGAAAACTGCGCAAGAATGGCAGGCGTATCTCGTGAGCAAAGGGGTGGCTGATACCAGCGATTTCTTTGCAATACTCAAAGACCTGGAAGCGCGGGAGCGGGAGACAGAGCAGGTACGCAGGGATCTGTCCGCAAAGCTGACGATTACTGAAGATGAGATCACAACCTGGAATGCCACGCAAGCGCGGCCCGTAGGCTTTCGGCGGCTGCCTTGCTAAGCAAGGCGTGACATCGCCATCTTTACACCTAGCGTAAAGATGGAAAAACAGCCCCCCCAGAAAGGACAGACGCATGACGGATGACACTGCCTCCATCTTCAGCGCCCAACTCTGTGGCGCCATCGACAATCTCACTGAGGCCGTGCGAGAGGTTGCCGCCCAACTGTACCCGCTGGCGGCCCTGGTCGCGACGACGAAAGCACTCGATGAGCATCTCACTGCGCTGATCGAAACGACACGGTCCCTGCGGACACTCGTGACGCTGGCAGATGACGTGCACACCATTGCGCAGAGGCGCTAACACATATACCGGGGGGGGGCATATGCCCCCTCTTCGTAGGAGGCGATTGTGGAGAGTGACGAGCGCACTTACTTGCTGCGGGTTGCGCTCGCAGCACAAACGTTGCTTGGGCGTTTGGACACGCTTACCACGCAGGAGTGCAGTGCAGGCGGCGACAAGCCTGAGCGTGAGGCCTTACGCACGGCATTCCGTGGGACACCCGCGCGGCACCATGAGGAGGAGACCTATGCCGACCCACATCTGTGACAGCGGCACCCGCTTCCATTACAACAGCGATCTCTCGGGCGATGTCCTGGTCCAGGTGGGGCGCGCTGGGGTCACGACGCACCATCCGGTCGCGATTCCTGGCCACGATCTGCTGGCCTTTGTGGCAGAATACGTCCGCCGGCGCAAGATCAACCAATGGGAAGATGCCTCCACCGCGGAGCTTCTCGGGCTGCCTTCACTTTAGAGAAAGGGCCTATTCTATGTATTGCGCGCTGCGCTGGACCCGCCACAACAACCAACGTCCCAAGCTCGACTATCTCAGTGATATTGCCACGCTGCTGCGGCTGGCGTACGAAGCAGGGCTGGCCCAAGAAGAGATCGTGATCCATGAATACGTCAACAGTGAGATGTATGGCGCATCCTGCACGCCTCTTTTTGACTCAGAGCCCCAGGCCCGCACAGCATAAAAAGCCCACGCGACGCAGAGAAAGGAAGACCTGATGCGCACCGCCCATGACTTCCAGATGTATCCCTGCGATAGTTGTGGCGAAGAGCTATGTCCTGTCTGTGGGATCTATCGCCTTGCAGGACAGCCAGAAGACTGTTGGCAATTCCACATGAGCATCTGTGCCAGTATCGCTGATCGGGAAGACACACAACGCATGATCGACCCTGACGCCGATTGGCTGTAACCCGCACGCCCTGGGATGGCCCCAGGGCATACCCTCACATGCAGGAGCAGCGTATGTATCGCATTCTCGTTGTGACCTTTAATGGCGCGATCCATTGGCACGCAAGTTATATGAGTGACAGCATCCCTGATACGCAAGCGATGGCATGCCTGCCTCATGTGTGGCAGGTCGATATTTGGGATACCTCGCAGCAACAATACGTGTTCTAACCCTGGCGCCCTGGTCCGCCAGGGCATGGAGCAGAACGATGCAGCAGGATCTTTTCCTCAATCTGTTAACCCTTGCGGCGGACAGTCCCGCCCAACTCCGCCGCTCGGATGTCTACCGCGTGGTGCGTGACGCCGAAGATATGGGGTGTGCGTCAGCTTTCTGTGACTGGCTGGCGGCGCTGCGCCCTGACCTCCAGACAGAAATTACTGAGTGCTTCGAGGAGCTGAGCACCACGCACTAACCCCACCGGGGCCACCCGGCCCCCAGCAGGAGACAACGGATGAGCAACATGGAAATGGCCTGTCGGCTGCGCATCGCTGACGCCTATACCTGCGCCTGCGTCACCGTTGCTGGCCCCATACAAGCCAACCTCAAGTGGGCAATATTTTGGCGCTATGCCCGCGCCATTGGCGTCAGAGACATTCCACTTCATGGTCGAGTCCACCTAGACTTCACCTAAACATACGAGAGACTACCCAACTCCAAGGAGGAGCGCCAATGGAGAGTTACATAGACATCACGACGAAGGACGGCTATGCAGCGAGAATAACTGGCGATGATGCTGCCGTGCAGAAAGTTGAGGAGCTACTGACGGCGCAAGGATGGCAATGGAATGAGCAAGTATTGACCTTAGACGAAGGATTTTATCCCACAGACTAACAGCATCAGCGCTGGCCGCTTCCGCCAAGAGTAGGCCAGCGCTGGCTGATTCCCCCTACGCTTCAAGGATAGGAGTTGAGAATCATGGCTATTATCGCACCATCCACCCCCACCCGCAAGGCCCCCCCAGTCTACCGGGCGCATGTGTACGACGAACCAGGGGCCCTGGCGAAGATCGAGGGCATCATCTACTTTTTCAGCGACAGCGGCACCATCACCGAAGTGGAGCCGACCGATTGCCCCTGGATCACCATTCTTGGCCAGGCGGCCCTAGCGGAAACGCAGGCCATCCTGGATCGGCTGCACGGCGGCGCGGCGGCGGTGTGTACCTCACGCGCCATGGAGGTGCGGTAATGTCGCTACGTAGCTGGCTGTGTGGCTTTGTGCTGGGGTGCCTGCTCTGGGGCCTCTGGCTCGTGGTGTAACGAGACGCGGGGGAGGATAAGCACTTCCCCGCCACACGCATAGAAAGGAACACGCACCGTGACTGTCCCACCGTCGCCCGCCTGCACTGACAGGCGCCGTCCTGGGGACCCGCGCTCTGTACTCCAGCATGATATCGCGGTGTTTGGCTGGAGCGTTGTGTGGGCATTTGCGTCCTATGTGACGGATCGCCTGCTTGAAGAGGCGGGGAAGCGAGGGGTTGAGCACTCCCCTAGAAAGGACACTCGTGATCCATCATAAATTCGATACCGAGACCCATGTGTATTTCTATGAGAACGAATTTTACCCGCTCTCGAATTTCTCGGCCTTTCGCCTCAAGTGGAAAGGGCTGGACTTCGACACGAGCGAGCATGCCTATCACTGGGAGAAGTTTGTGAGTCCGTCGCGCCACGAGGCATTGCTCGCCATTCAACAGCAAATCATGCAGGCGCGCTCCGCGCACGAGGCATTTAAGATTGCGGAGCGCTATGGACAATTGCGGCGCGCAGACTGGCTCACTATACGTCTCGATACTATGCGCAGCATCCTCCAAGCAAAAGTCGAGCAACATGAGTATGTGCGCCGCAAGCTACTGGAGACGGGCGACCGGCTGCTGATCGAAGATTCATGGCGGGATGCCTATTGGGGATGGGGTCAACATGAAGATGGTGCCAATATGTTAGGGAAACTCTGGATGGAGATTCGCACTGAGCTGCGAAAGGAGGAGTAACCCCCCATGACCCTCCACACCTGGTATGACGCCACAGGGCGCCTCGTGCGCGAGTGGCACTGCTGCGGCTTGCTGTGGCAACTGCTCCTCACGCGCCACTTCCCGGCCCGGCAAACGTGGCGCCCCCGGTGTCCGCGGTGCCACCACCCAGAAAGGACCTCGTAACATGCAGGAGCCGTGTACCTGTCCCGGCGATTATCACACCTATCTTCTCCGTGCGGATGGCACGGTCGTCATCGAGCGGCATCATGCCTGGTGCCCGGCCTCGACGCAGTATATCCCCCGGTTGCACTGGCACGACCGCGCCTGTTATGCCCAGGGAAAGCTGATATGTGGTAAGCGCGCGGGCGTCGATGTCCGCTAACCACTCAAAACCCACTGGCCCTGTGCTAGGGGGAGAAAGGCAATGTCATGGACCTCAGTGATGCCGCGGCGCAACGACGACTCGCGACCATCCTCCAGGCCCATGCCGCAACGTTCTGTCCTACCTGTGGCCGGCACCTGGATTGTGGTGATCTCGCGTGGACAAGAGGGCAGACGGAGGCGGGCACCGCATTTTCGACCGTCGAGATTGTGTGCCAGGCATGTGACACGAGCATCGCGCATGTGTCTTCCTGGTATCCTGCTGAAACACTAGAAGAGGTGCTCGATCTGCTGGAGGACGAGTGGCAGTGAAGTGATCACCCTTGAGAACGTGAGAAAGGAGCAGACACATGTCCCATACAACCCCGTGCATGCGCCGCCCGCACGTCAAGCGGCTGGCGGCATGGATACTGTTCGTCACCCTTGTCGTGTGCGTGGCAGGGCTCCTCCATACCGTCGCTGTGTCCCATCGTCTCCAACTGCGCCTCAGCTATCTTGATGGCTATAGCCAGGGTCTTGGCTGGTCGCAGTGCATCATGGACGGAGCGTCGCGCACGCATTGTGATACAACCTTTTCGGAAAAGAAGGAGTGATCCATGACCTGTTTACTACCCTCGATTGCCCAGGATTATTGCGGCGAGAAGGGACTGCTCTAGGTCCCAATGTTCTCCACACATATAACAGGAGCATGCCATGACGATTTGTATGCAGTGTCGATTTTTTCTCAGCAAGGGGGCAATCTGGTACGATCAATTTTGCCAAGCGAGCCCTCGCGAACGTGCCATCGATCCCGTCACGGGGATGTCGGGGTATAAGGCCGCCAATGATCTCGGACGGGTCTATGTGACCGACCAACCCTACGCCTATGCGCGAGATATCAATGTCGATGGGCAGTGTCCGCTCTTTCAAGCGCACAAGAAGGATCTGCTATGAGTGACAAGCATAATCTCTCCGACTATACCCCTGAAGAGATTCAGCAGTGGCAGGCGTCCGCCTATCCGTCCGCGTCGGGACGCACCTGGCGCCGGCGGCTCCATACGGTCATTGCAACCGCAGTGCCTCCACGCTGTATCCCTCTCCTCGAATGGCTCGAAGAGGTCCTCGCGTGCGTGCCGCCGGCATGGACCTTTCTGCCTTTTCTGGCCGTCGGCGTCGTCCTGCTGGTCACGCAGAGTATGACCCCGCCCGCCCCGCCGTTCGACACCGCCAGCTTCGGCCTCGTGCCCATGACGCCCCAGCCGGAGCCTCTCCTGCGGTTCTATGGCAAGGTCCTCGTTGACCTTGCCTGCATCGGTATTCCGCTGGGCCTTGTGTTCCATAGACGCTAGGAACATCCCAGTATCCTGAAGATCGCGAGCCCTTAACGCCATGCTTCCTGGAAGGAACGTTACTATGAGTCGCTATTCGATTCCCGCCTGTGATGCGTCCCTCACCTGTGTCGTGGGGTACGATCCTCCACTAGAGACCTATTTCGCGCAGGTGGACGACCCCAATGATCCCGACGAGACCACGGCCCTGCGCCTCTGGCTCGGGGGTGCCCCGCAGGCCATTCCCACGGTGGCGCAGTTGCGCGAGCAGCTCGGCGGCTGGGCCAGTCTCCCGCAGGACGTGTGGGCGCATCTCGTCGCTGACAAGAGCGCTGCTACCCCACCGACACCGCTGCAGCGCATGTTGCACGACATGATGCGTCGTGCATGAGACCTGAGCCACCTACGAACAGAGGAGCAGCGTATGGCCGGAAAGAAACAACGCGGGGCCGCGCCCCATGTGCAAGAAAACACCACCGTCGCAACGCTGAATGATGTCCAGCATCTGCTGCGCGACTATGCCATGACCATTGCCCCCTCAGCAAAATATAACTGTTGGCTGGTCTTTAGCCAGCGCGATCCGACCATGTCAAAGGTCTGGACACGCTTTGAATACCTTCCCTTGGCGATAGTCGAATGCGCAGACCGTGTTGAGCATCCAGAACAGCATGAGATGCCAGTCACCTTCGACTATCTTCTCGCACACTAATGGTCATGAGGCCTTTGCCTGAAAAGGAGAAGTGTATGGCCGCCCTGGTGATCAGCATTGCCGCCTTGCGTCGGCAGTATCCCTCGCCGTCGATCTCCCATCCCGCCCGTCCTCCTGGCACGTATTGTGTCGGCGGGTCCGTGTGCCTGAGCCTCAATCCCCGTGCCCGTCCGTTTCCGAGTGACCTGGAACTCGCCCGCGCCTTACGTCTCGTCAATCCGACCCTTCCTAAGGTCATGGCGCGTCGTCTGGCGGAGGCGATTATCGATCACAACGATGGCGGAGATTTCGAGGCGGCGTATCGCGCACTCCGGAGAGCATTACGGCCGCAATGGTCGAAGAGTGCCTAGGAACAGGACGGGCCTCGCAGAGGCGAGCCACCCCTCGCGAGGCCCCTGTCACGCAAGCTGTGGAACTGTGGAAAGGAAAGTGGGATGAGTATAGAGACAACCCTTGACGGTGTCAACGGCGCTGCGCACCTCTCCTGGCGTGAGGCCGTGCAGCAGGTGAGTACCATCGCCCATGCGAAGCTGCCGCCGGCCCTGCATAGTCGCCTCGAAATGGCGACGGCCCTGGTCCTCGACGGCAAAGTCTGGCCCGAAGAGGAGGGGGTGCGCATGGCCGTGCAGGCCACCGTGCGCGATCCCGCTGCGCCGCCAACGTACTTCTGGGTCCAGGAGACGTGCCCCTGCCCTGATGCCCTGCACCAGGCGCCCGAGGGCTTGTGCAAGCACCTCCTGGCCACCAAGCTGTATCGCCGGGCCAGTGCACTGTGTGGCGCCCACGCCACGCCCGCTGTGACGCTCCCCCCCGACATCCCGGCCGAGCATTGCGTCCTCGTGCACGGCGTCGTGTACGTCCGCTATATCGGGCTGCTGGCGCTCGCCCATGAGCGAGGGCTCGTCAGCCTCAAGGCCACCTTCCTCAGCGTCACGCCCGAGTTGGCGCTGGCGACGGCCGAGGCCACCTTTGCCGATGGGCGCACGTTCACTGAGGCGGGGGATGCGACGCCGCAGAACGTGACGCCGCAGATTCGTCCGCACTTTCCACGCATGGCCCTGACCAGGGCAAAATCGAGGGTCTTGCGTGATTCCCTCAATATCAGTCAATGTTCGCTGGAAGAACTCGGCGACGAAATCCATGAGAAGGAGCACTAACCGATGATGTTTTGTGATGACTACGGCTGTGTCCTGACCCAACATATCGTCCACGTCTGTCCCTTTGAGTTGCACCATGACCCCGACTGCCCCCTCCCCGACCGCAATAGCTTTTGCATCGGTTTGCTGCTCCGCGTGGGGAACAAGGCGCACCGCGCCTCCCTCGACTATCCCACACGCCAGCACCGGGATGCGGCCTTGGAGCGGCTCCTCAGTCTGATTAGCGCAGAGGCCATGGTCCATGAGGACGAGGAGGACCTATGATCACCCCCGCGTATCGCGTCCTGAAGATCCAGGGCATCCCGGTCCTGCTCTGTCTGCGCTGCGACCGCTATAGCTATCATCCTGACGACATTCGGACCCGCTATTGCGGCCACTGTCACTGCTTTCTGGACACCTGGGAAGGGGAGGAGGTGGCGCTGCGGCGGCTGCTTGCCGCAGCCAGCATCTATGTGCGTGCCTATCAGTTTCAGACGGCGGCGCCGGACGGCATTGCGGGGGCGAGTCGGCTCCTGCGGACACTGGAGCAGGTCCTCACACCCTCGCGGTAATCCCAGCACCGCCCTCTCCTCCCATGGATCGTGCACGGTGCTGGGCTGTCGAGAACACTTCAGAGCGCCGGGTTCGCCAAGAGCCCGGCCGAAGTCGTCCTGCCCCCAGGCTACCACGACTTGTCTCCTTTTGCTAGAGGACCCGCTATGGATCTGACCCCCTATCCCCGACTCACCCAGGCCGCCGCCCTCCTCCTCTTCGACCCGCTGGGCGCGGGCCCCGAGGCCGAGGGCATCCGCACCCGCCTCTGTGCCCACGCACTGCCCAACAGCATTGTCCTGGCCGCGGTCGAAGGCGAACTCGCGACGCTGAGCGAGGACGCGTTTCTGGCGCTGTGCCTGGACGACGAGGCGCGGAAGCCGCTGGTGTCAAGTGAAACAGAGTATCTCCTGGAGCTGTTGTACAACTGGCTCTAGAGGACATAGGCGGAACACCGGACAACGCCGCACTCACGTAGGGGCGGCAGAAAGGACAGCATGCGTCGCATTTATCTCGCAGCACGCTATAGCCGCTTTCCGTCAAGAGCACATAAGGAGTTACGAGTGATGAAAGGACCATCTATGCCTGACCATGAGCCGGCCACAGATCTGTACACGGAATGCCTCGCAGGTATCCAGGACGCTGCTGCCGTGTTTCAGCGCCACGAGGAGGATACGCTGCTCACAGACATGGTGACCACTCCGCCCCGTAAACGAGGCGGCTTCGTTAGGAACGCTTGTGTTTACAACCACTACGTTCACCCTAACAGGCTCAGTCCGAGCCCTTGAGCTTCTCTCAGGCGACACTGACGTGGCAGCCTCAAAGCCTGAGCAAGTTCGTGTGTTTTCTCTCATCGTCGGTTCAACTTTTACGCAGAGCCCTCCGCTCTGCAACCCGGCGAAGCTGAAGTTTCAAAGAGCCGTACCCGCTGTTGTAGCGCCAGACAGCGATTGAAGCTGGAAAGGCTGAGCGGGTCGTATACAGGAAAGTTTACCATAATATGTCAATTAGGAACAGTGAACAAAGCCTAAACACAGCGATGAACACACCCTAAACAGCGTTGAGCCTGCGTGGCTCAACCTTTCTTTCCCCTGCCAGCTCAAGCAGGCAGTCCCCAGAAAGGGGTCTTATGGCTCACACCGACGAGTCGAGAAACGCTCGAGCAAGGACCGCACATATGCACGACACAGCATCACACGACCCTGTCTGGATTGCGGGTATCACTATCGGCATTGATGCCATGCTCTTTCCCACTGCTGATGACGTCCAGATCCTCACTGATGCCCTGCTTGACCTTCCTGGCGCATATGAGGTCGAAGGCCCCTGGGCCGCGCATGCGGTCATCATCGTAACGTTTAAGGACACTGATGCCACGGCAGAGATACTGCGAACACGCGTCGCCATCACGGTCCATCGCTGTCGCGCCAGCGCAAGACAATCGTAAGTAGAAGCCGGCGGGTCTCGGACGGCGGAGGCCTGCCGCTCTTTTGCCCTAGACATTGCCGAGCTTTTATAGTATTATCTTAAACTGCGTCATATGATACACCCTAGTCTCTTCTAAGGAGCACAGAACGCGTATGTCGATTCTCGACCGTGACTATACGATGGTAGCCGTGAGTAAGAAGGGGCGGGACATTGTGCGAGCGATTGCGCATCACCGCCGCAAGGCCATGCATGAAGTGTTGGATGAAATCTTACGCGATGAGCTGGCGCGGGAGAATATGCCCGCGTCTCCCGGTTTTCCTATCACTATCCCAGACCAGTCTCCTGTCTCGCATGAGACACGGCAATGAGTATTCTACAAGATGGTCCGAAGATGCTCTCAGGACATGGGACGAAACGTCAACGAGATATTTTACAGAAAACGCAGGGACATTGTACCTATTGTGGCCTCGCGCTGCGGGTGTCTCTTGCAGTGAGCCGAGACCAGTTGTGTATCGATCATCTCATTCCTCGGGCGCGTGGCGGCTCGAACCGGCTGTGCAACCTTGTCCCAACATGTCGTCGCTGCAACTGCCAGAAGCGCTCGCGATTACTCGAAGAGTTTCGCGAGGATCTCTTCAGGAAGCGCCATGCCGTTTTTACCGAGCGACATCTCGCGCATCTTGCTGCACTTGGTGTTGTGCTCCCTGAAGGATTCCCCGGTTATCCCCCTGTGGTGTTTTGGTTTGAGCAACAGGGGATTACGCTATAAGTACTGATGTGTCCCGCTTGTCAGTTGATTAGGAGCCAGCGGTGAGCAACAAACGATATGCCATTACTGATGAGGGTGCCCTTCACAGGTATCGCACAGAAATCCCTAACTCTGTGGTCCGCGGTGTGAAGGGACGTGGACTCTCACTACCAGCACGATGGCTCTATGTCTATCTCAAAAGTGTCGCGGGTGATAGCGGGGAATGCTGGCAAAATACGACCACGATGGCCGAAGGCGCCCAACTCGGACGCGGCACCGTCACAGGTGCCAAAGCGGAACTCGTGCAGCGGGCACTCATCGCTGTGAGTACAAAGCGTGAGGGGTATCATGCGAGTGACAAGATCCGCATCCTGGATATCTGGGAAGCAAATATGCGTGAGTTTGCCTCATTCAGTTGTTCACCTCATGAACAATCGACATACGCGGAAATATCAACAGAATCAAGCCATAGTACGCATGGTTGTTCAGGAGATGAACAACCCATAAATCATCGTTCACCTGATGAACAACCGGCGAATACACAACCCCCAAGAGAATCAATGCCTATATCGTCGTATTGTTCAGGAGATGAACAACAAGAGGCGGGTTGTTCAGGAGATGAACGCAGTTGTTCATCAGGTGAACGCAGTTGTTCATCACATGAACGAAAGAAGATCTCTCTTAAGAAGATCTCTCAGAAGAAAGAAGAGAGAGATCCCCCCTTACCCCCCGCTCCCGATGATGCCGCCCCGGTACACACACCCCCCCCCGCGCTGCCTTCGCCCTCACGTCCCCCTCGCCCATCGCGTACGAAAGCCAGTCAGACCCCAGCGACGAACTATACCCCCGGTTTTCAGCGCGCCTGGACCGCCTACCCTGCGGCACGCCGGGAGGGGAAGGTCGCCGTGTTCGCCATCTGGACCCAGCGGGGGCTCGAACCCCGGGCCGCCGAGATTGCCGAGAAGCTCGAACGGCTGACCCTGACGCTGTGGGCCGGGCGAGAGAAGCAGTATATCCCGATGCCCGCGACATGGTTTAACCAGGCCCGCTACGAAGATGAACTGCCGCCGCTGGGGGATGTGCAGGCGCAGGAGGTCCGCAGCCGTCTCAGTGACCGCGAGTATCGGAGTTTCTTAGCTACCCAACGTTTTATGGAGCGCCATAATGGACCAGCGACCGACGATCCAGTTTCAGCGCGCGATGCTGACGTTATCGATCACGTTCAATATCGAGTTGACTGATCTGCGCCTGGAGACGTACTGGAACGCACTCAAACGATATTCCATTGACGCGATTGAATGGGCCTGTCAACAGGCGATCAATGAAGAACCGCACTTTCCTGTCCCGCTCACGTTGCGGGCCTATGCCAAGGCCTATTTGGGCGACCAACGCCAACGGGTCAAGGCGCAGGATGCACGGCAGGTCGCACAATGGAGTGCCACGCCGGATGAGGAAGGGGTTGCGGCCATTCGGAACATTCGGCGCATGCTCGGTGATGCGATGCAGATGCCCCAGCCCCATCCCGCCTATGCGAAGCCCTCGACCGTTGACCCCGCTGTGCGCCGGGCGGAACTCTTGCGCCAAGCGCAGCAGGTCATGCGCGAAACATCCACGACCCAGGAGGATCCTGATGATGCAACACTCTAGTCCGTCTATCGCTGAGGCGATTGCCCAGCGGCAAGCTACAGCTGAGCCGGACCTCACGACCGCCTCCTATGGACGCTGCATGGGCATTCTGACGCAGCGGTCGCTCGACCGCTGGCCGGATGCACAGGGCGCGTGGCAGGAGAAACTCACCGCCCCCGAGCGCGTGACGCAGTGCCTCGCGTGGGCTGCAGCGGTGCAGACGACCCGCCCCGACCTTGCACGTGATCTTCAGGCTGCAGCGCAACTCTTGCAGCCCGTCCCAGCGGGGATGATCATCCCGCCGTATCGGCCACGTACCACGGAAAGGACACCGTATGCCCGCTGATCCGCTGACTGCTTCGGCGTTCCAGATCCTCACCCACACGCGCACGAAGGTCGTGCGCGTGGGCTTTGACGACACGCGTCCCGACGTGCCCCAGGCCACGCTAGAGGTGTTTACGCCGCAGGGGGTGCCCGTGGGTATCACCTTGCCGCTGGAGGTGTGGGATATGCTGGCGACCCTGCTCGATGCCTCCGAGTATGCATCCTTGGCGGGGCCGCTGATTCTGCTGAATACGCGCGTCCGGGTCGTGCGCGTCCGTGCTGATGCCCTCGCACGGGGCCTGACGGTCGAGGAGTTGCGGCCCGATGCCCCGGCCCAGGTGCTCACCCTCACACTGGAGACCTGGGATCTGCTCGCCACCGCGATTGCGGCGCATCGGGTCGCGGCCTCGCCCGTCCACGCGCACCGTCTCCAGCGTGCTGCACTTGACGCGCTGTGGGACGATCTGCGGGACGATCTCGCTCTGGCGCGGACACCCCACTGGCCTCGATCACTCCAGGGGGAGCCCCATGGCCACAGCGCGGTCTAAGTCTCCGAGTCCGCCTCCCCCATCGCCGCCCTGCCCTGACGACACAGCCCGGTGGCAACCGGCCTTTACCCCGTGCCCGCAGCCCGGCTGTCACGCCCTGCTCCTGGCGCGCGTCTGGAAGGACAGCCCGCGGCCCGGACACTGGGCGGAGCAGACGCCCCCGGTCAATGCCGTGACGGGGGATCCGCATCAGTGTGTGCCATATACCTAATACTCGACATGTGGAGACGACACATATATGCTTGAAGGTACTAACTGTATTATATTCGACGTTGAAACAAAACGGTCTGCGCAGGACTGTCTACACTGCGGAGAGGAGCAAGACGTCTGCGTACAGCGCTGGCTTGCACCGGAATCGCTGCACCGGTTTGAGCCGATTGGCTGGGACCGCAAGGGAGTTCTAGGACTTAGTATCGGCTGCTTTTGGGATTATCAGGATCAGCGGCTCCATTTCTTCGATGTCTTTACACTCACCGAAACGCTGCAGTCCTGGGTGGATCGTCAGGCGCTCCTGGTGAGTTTCAATGGCGCGTCGTTTGATGCGCCCCTCCTGCTCGCGCAGCTCCAGGACGGCCAGGACTCCCTGCAGGCGCTCTCTGCGGCGTTTTATGGTCTCATGCTGCGTGGCTACGATATTCTCGCGGCTGTCTGGCAGGCTGATGCCGCCCGCAAGTTTGCGCGTGGGCTCAATTCCCTCGGCGCTCTCAGCGTGGCGAATGGCCTCGGCGCGAAAGAGATGGATGGCGCGCTGGCGCCGCGCCTGTGGGCGCAAGGCCGACACGCAGAAGTGACAAATTATGTCGCGAGTGATGTGCTCAAAACCAAAGGGCTGTTTGAGTTGATCGTCACCCAGGGTCGTATTCTGCGGGGCGATGGACTGCCGATCACGTTGCCCCGTCCGATCCTGCCGTCCTTCACACAGGAGAACGCTGATGGCCGTCTATGTTGACGATATGAACGCCCCCGTTGGCCGCATGAAGATGGTGCATCTGCTGGCCGATACGACCGAGGAGTTGCTCGCGCTGGCCGACGCGATTGGTGTCGATCGGCGGTGGATCCAGCATGCGGGTACACCCCGCGAACATTTTGATATTGCGCTGAGCAAGAAACGGCTCGCCATAGCGCAGGGGGCACGAGAAATCACCTGGCGCGACGCTGGGAAACTCGTGTATGCACGACGCACCCGCCTGTCAATACCTGTGCAAGGAAAGGACACGCCATGACCCCCCAGCACTACCAGCGGCGCAAAGCGACCGGCCGCTGCATCCGCTGCCGGCAGGCGGCGGCGCTCCCCCATGTCCTCTGTGCCGACCATCTCGCGCGCGCCAAGGCCTATGATACCGCCCGGCGTGAGGCGGCGCGCACCCCGGAGCAGCGCAGCATGCGCCAGAATCGGGCCCGCCTGGCGCCGACGCCCGTGGCCTCGGGCCTGCCGCTCCCGCTGCCGACCGCGCCCCGCCCCCTGCTGTACCACTGCAAGACCTGGCACCCGATCACGGTGCCCTTCATCTGTCCCGTGTGTGCCATCACCCTGCTCCAGGAGGAGAAACCCGATGCCCCTGCGCTATGCGAGTGACGCGGCGATGCGGCAGGCCCTCAGGACGCCCCCTCAGCGGGGCGTGACGCCCCGATCCCCGGCGCCCCTTGCTCCCGCATCCCCCGCCGAGCATGACGCACTCACGGCCTTCCTACGCACGTTAGAGGGCATCGCGAGAGAATATGGCTGGGCGGGGCAGTGGAGTTGGAATCCGCAGGGGGAGGATGCCGGGCTGCATGTGCTGCTGGTGCGGGGCACCGCGATTCTCTATGTCGAGGTGCCGCTGCCGGGGCAGGGGCTCACCGTGAGCCAGGAACGAGCGGCGGTGCGGTGGGATGCGACGGGGAAGGTCGAAGTGTATACCTGGACGCCGAAGGATCTGATCCAGATTCGCGCGCGGCTCAGTCAGGCCGCCTCGCAAAGGAGGGAGCATGCATGAGTGTCGCTGCGGCCATCCGCGGGAGGACCATGTCACCGGGCTGTGCTTGAGTACGCTGGACTGCCTCTGTCGGGGATACGCGCCCTGCGATGCGGAGGATGCGGAAGGGAGGGAGGAGGGCGATCACCTACAGAAAGGACACAAATACCCAGACCTCTCTGAAGCAGAGGAGTATCTATGATCGTAGATAGAGCAAGGCAAGAAAAAAATCTCTGTACATTTCTGCTTTTTTGTGTATAATAGTGCCTATGAAAACATTGACAGCAACACAAGCAGCCCTCTTGCTCGGGGTCACCGTGAAGACGCTCCAACGCTGGGAACGGGAGGGGCGTCTCATTCCGATTTCACGGACCAAGACGAATCGCCGCGTCTATACTGAGGCGCAACTGCGTGATTTCCAGGGCTTAACGCTTGTAGGGGATCTAGTGCAACCATGCGACACCTAGCACAGGGTCATCATATAGATACCTACGTTGATCTGCGTGCGAAGGCCTTGGGCTATGATGATTACGCACACTATCTCCGTAGTGACCATTGGCAAACATTCTGTGCCACCGTCCGTAAAACGCTCTGCTGGTGTTGCGGACGCTCGCAGGGTCACCTACATGTCCATCACACCACCTATGCGCGTTTTGGTTCTGAAGAGCCTGGAGACGTTATTACGGTCTGTAAGGGATGCCATTTGGCGATCCATGCTCTCTCGCGCACCGGCATCGCCCTTGATGAGGCCCACATTGTCTATCGGCGCCGACGTATCCAGCGCGGGGCACGTCACAAACGGCCTCGCTGGGTCAGTTGGTTTCAACTCCTCAACAAATCAAAACAGCAGACGATTGGCGAGTTACGTCTCTTTTTAGAAGAGCATGGTTTGCTTGAAGGGGAGGAAGCCACACCCAAAGCATTTGCGCTCGGTTTTGTCCGCTTAGAGGATGGGGAGCAGCGATGGAACCTGAAGAAGTACCTCGGGTTTGTTTCTGCGTGGAAATCCATTGAGAAGCGACGGGAACAAGGCCGTGGCATTTCCCGCACAGTGGCACGCCTCGCGTCTGGGCGTTAAGAACATCTCTCACAGAAAGGACATGCGCATGGAGCGCACCCTGCCGAAGAAGCTCACGGAGCTGGGCCGAATCCGCATAGGAGATCGTGAACCAAACGCCCGGGGCGGGGGCACGCATCCCCATAAGCTCTCGACCTTTCGTCTGACCTCGCAAAACGGCTCCCTGCTGGGCTTTGTGGCGTCCCTCTATGGTGGCACGGTGAAACCCTGGGAGGGCGAGGGGGCGCCGGTGGATGAGCACGGCCGCGCCACGCATTTCGAGGTGTACACGGAAGCCAATAGTCTGGACGTGCTCATTCCCACGATGAGTGCGGTGGCCCTATCCTATGAGGTCTGGAGTGCGTCCGGGTGCCAGCGGCGATGCACGGGCACGGTCATTCAGGATTGCGCGACGAACCTGGATCTGATTGGCAAAGCCTGTATCTGCCCGGCGGACGATCTGGAGCGGGCGGATCAGGCCCAGCGCGGGGCAGCCTGCCTGCGGATTCTGCGCTTGAACGTGCTGCTGCCGGACGTGCCGGGCCTGGGGACATGGCGGCTGGAGACGAAGGGGTTTTATGCCGCTGCGGAGCTGCTCGGGACGCTGGACCTGCTCACACAGGCCGGGGGCGAGCATGCCATTATCGAGAGTGTCTTGCGGCTGGAGCAGCGCACGCTCAAGCGGGCGGCACGGGGCGATCAGAAAGCGCAAACGATGAAATTCGTGGTGCCGGTGCTCTGGCCGAAATGGACGCCGCGCCAACTGCTTGCGGGCACGGCCAATATCCTGCTCATGGCCCCGCCGACGGCTGAGGAGCCCCCGCGCCTCGCGTCGCCGATCGGCGATCTCTACGGCGACCAGGCTGCGCCCGCGGCGGATCCTGGGCAGCGGCATGAACCAGCGCTCCTCGATGCGCTTGCGGCCCATCCGGGGGAGACGCTGGAGACGTGGTATGGCTGGGCGGAGAAGCGCCTGCACAAAGCGCGTACGGCCTTTACGGACGACGACTACGGCATGCTGCTGCAAACGATCCGCGATACGGTCCGCAAAGCCAGGGCGACGGGCGAGACGTCTGATCCAGACTGGCGCATGAGTGTCACCCGCTTGGCTGCAGAGACGCGGGCGTTGCTCACGGGGAAGAATCCGTCCCAAGCCATGGAGCGGAAGGTGCGGGCCGCCTGTGCCACGGCCACGGGGGTGGCAGAAGATCCCGACGCAACGGTCGCTGTGGGCGAGGCGTGTCTGGAGACGCTACGCACCGTGGCCGATGAGGTGCGGGCGCATTTGGCCCACGGTGGCGCAGTGGTCTAGCCAGGAGGTATTGTGATGCTCACGCCCGAAGAACATACGGCCCTCTTGCGGCGCTTTGAAGTAGATCGCTTGCTCAAGCTCATGACCCTCGAAGCCAAGCGCTCCCATGACGGCCACTATACGATTTTCGCCTTTACGACGGGCTATAAGGTCGCCTTTGGTACGCCGAGCCTCTACCCCGTGCAGGCCAGCGCTGATTACCAACTCCGGGCTATGCCGAGCTTTCCGACCCTCAAAGAGGCGATGATTGCGGCCTTGGTCACGGGGAAAGACTTTGAAGCCTATTTCACGGGGGATGGTGAGGCGGCGTTTGCTGCGGAGATGTCCCAGCAGGCAGCCTGCGGCGGGCCCCCCTGTTCTGCGTGGCGTGATGGGACGATCATGTTTTTTTGTGAACTCTGTGGCGGGAGTGTGGATGTCGACGCGCTCCCGGAGGGGTGGGATGGGATGACGTCTCCCTCTGTCTGCGCGACGTGCCTGCCCGTGCTTGCCTTGCCGCTCACAGATGCGCAGCGGCGCCAGGTCGTCGGCGTTTTATGGAATGCGATCGCGCGTGAGCAGGCAGGAGCGTAGGCCCATGCCTCTCCCGAACGATCCGCGTGAGACAGCCCGTCAGTTGCGCACGGCGCGGCAGGATGTGCGCGCCCTGACGCAGGCCGTCAGCCTCGCCCTCGCCCGGCTGGACCATCTCATCGCCCTGCCGCCCGCGTCCGCGCGCGGTCCGCAGCTGGCGCAGGTGGTCAATGCGCTCGATCTTGCGAACGATGCCGCCCTGCACTTCGGGCTGGGGCAGAGTTTTCCGACCATTGCGCGGGAGAAGGCGCGGGTGGAGCGCCTCGTGTCGGGTGCAGGGGTCGTGCGGGAGTCTGCATGAGTGTGTGGGTGCTCGTGAGCGTTGGCTGTCTCGGAGTCCTTGTGGCGACGACGATGTGTCTCCTGCTCGGGATCTGGACCACCCTGGGGGAGCTTGTGGCGGCGGTGGAGGACCATACACGGATGATTGAAGAACGGGAATGGATGACGCATGCGCAGAGTCCTGCTCCTCCTGCTCCTCCTGCTCCTCCTGAGTAGTCAGCTGGTGTCTGCCGCCTCCCTCACGATTGGCCCTGGGGACGCGCTCAGTGCCGCCGTGGCGCAGTTGCATCCGGGCGAGACGCTGACCCTGCTGGGCGGGACGTATACCCAGCCGCTGCGCTCGGGCGACGTGGTCTTCCCCAGCGGCACGTCCTGGCAGGCGCCGATTACCATTCAGGGGGCGCCCGGTGCCACCGTGGTCCTGACGCAGCCCGTCAATATCCAGGCCAATAGCGACGGGTCCTCGGTCCGCTATCTCATCCTCGCCAACCTGCACATGCCGACCTTTCGTGTGGGCGATCAGACGAGCTTCTTGCGGGTGCAGGACAGCGACATGACGGGGGATGCCAACCACGGCATCACGATTACCTCCACGACCGATCATATCGAGATTCTCCGCACCCTCGTGCATGATGCGCAGGTGGGGAGCAATCCCGCCTATAGCGTCACGACGGCCACCTATGGCTGCTACTGTAACGGGCAGCATATGCTGATCGAGGGCAACACGTTTCGCCAGAACAGCGGGTATGCGCTCCACCTCTATTTGAGTGGCAGCACGGTCAATAATGCCATCGTGCGGCGCAACACGTTTGTGGGGAACGCCGCGGATGATGGCACCCGCAACCTCACGCTGGGGGTGGTCATTCTGGCCGGGAGCAACAATCTGTTCTGCGGCAATACGCTGACGGACAACCCCACGCTGCATGGCGGGCCGGCGGTCTCGGCGGAGTATGGCAGCGGCAACGTGATCGTCGGCAATACCATCAGTGGGACGAATGGCCCGGCGATTGAACTGAACGACTCGGCGGTGGGGACGGTGGTGGCGGGCAATCAGCTCACCAATAATCAGGGCGGGATCGTGGGGCCGGGGATGACGACGATGGTGACGACGACGACGGTGGACTGTGCGGCGCCGCTCGCGGCGCCCTCGCCCGTGCCGGTGGCGCAGAAGCCGCCTGCGCCCACGCACTTGCGGGTGCTAGCGATTCTCCCCTCACACTAGAAGGAAGATAGGTATGGGTGACATCATCGAAAGCGCGCGGCATGCCATTGCTCTGTTAGGGATGCTTATCATGCTCTGTTGGGTGATCATCGTCCTATGTGACCACCCTAAGTGAGTGAGGAGGTATATCGATGAGTCAGCGCATGATTGATCAGATTTTTCGCGAGGGGTATGTGATGGAAGTGCGCCCGGGGACGCTCCGGCACTACCGGGTGGGGGAGCCGCTGGCGGAGGGCGGGGTCCTCCCCTTCACGCATGCGCAACCCTTTATCGTGGACAATGTGACGGCCTATATGTACGCTGGCACCAGTCAAAATGTCTGGTTCAGCACCGACTTTCCGAACTGTGCGCCGCCCGCCCCGGTGTTCTGGATGGAGACGCGCCAGCCGCCCGCCATCCGCACCGAGACCGCGGTCCTGCCCTGGCCCGGGCAGTATGCCTGGGGCGCCCTGTTCCAAAGCGTCGACGTGACGCAGCGGCCGGACGTGCTTGCCGTGGCCGCCCGCGCCTTTCACGGCGCCGCGCAGGACCGCTTTGCGGAGGCGCGCTGGGCGTATCAGTGCTTTCCGTTTGTCCTGCTCGACCGGGCCGCCCCCGTCTTCGGCCCGGTGATGGTTGGGATGTGTCTGGTCGATGCGCATGGCGCCCTCCTGCCGCATTGGATTCCCGCGGCCTGTGGTCAATCCGTCTGTACCTGCCCGCGGACGCACCGCACGCATAGCGCGGTGGAGGCATGGTGGACCGTCCATCTCGACGCGTGGCCCAGCGCGCACCTGCGCGAGCGCCGCGAGGTCTGCCGTCCGCTCCTCTTCCCGTTCTGGCTCGCCCTCTCGTTCCTGCACTGTAAGAATGTGACCGCGACCGCGACGGATCCCTGTCATCCTCGCGGCAAGCGCCGTCCGCAGGATCCCTGTCGTCGGGTGCACTATAAGGTCCTCGACATTCACCCCATGCAGCGGCTCCTCCAGCGGGAGCGCACCGCGCACCAGGGGGACTTGCGGCAGGCGCTCCATATCATGCGCGGCCATTTTAAGAATTATCAGGACGGCAGTGGGCTCTTTGGCAAGCATCACGGCCTGTACTGGTGGGACCAACGGCTGCGCGGGTCCTCGGACCACGGGATTGTGGTCAAAGACTATGCGATCCACGCGCCTGCGTCGCAGGGCCAGGCCGATGGATGAAAGGCGCGCTATGCCGCAGGCCGACGTGTGTTGGCACTGTCACGCCCCCGCGACCCGCTGGTGTGATTATACGATTGCCTGGACGATTGTGGGCTATACGAAGCACCGCACGCCCTATACGAGTCGCACTGTCGACCATCCTACGTGTGACCGCCCCCTCTGCCCGGTCCGCGCCCGTGCCGCTCCTCGATCCCGAGGGGATTGCGCGTCTGCGTGCCCGCCTTGCTGCGGAACGCCCCCCCCATCGCTTACGTCTCCTGCCTGGGGGACGGGGCGGGTAGTGTCATTCTCTTTCCTCTTATTCTGGAGAGTATCGCATGTTTCCGACCCTGCTCAATCGACTCCGCAACCGGCATCGCTACCATACCCATCCGGAGGCTATCATTCTGGCCTGCTTCTTTAATCCGCAACACTCGCCCTATCGGCTGCTGGCCTTTCACCACTGGTATCGCAGCATCAAACATTTGCCGCATCAGATTCTGGAATGCACGATTGGGGAAGATACAACCCGCCAACTGCCTCCTAGCCCCTCCATTGCGCATGTCCATGTCCAGCAACTCCTGTGGCATAAAGAGACCTTACTCAACAAACTCATCGAGACATTACCTGCGCAGTATCGCTATGTCTTTTGGGTGGATACCGATGTGCTGTTCACGAATCCGCAGTGGCTGACGCAGAGTGTGGCGCAGTTGCAAGCCGAGGCGACGATTGTACAGCCCTTTGAGTTTGCGATTCATCTTCGCCGCCATCAGCTGCAGCCAGATTTTCCCGTCGAGCATTGGCCCGCAGGTACCGCCACCCCTCTGCGCCATCCTCGGGTCTGGCGCAGCTTTGCGGCCACCTATGCCCAGCATGCTGCCCTGGCTGCGGACGCCAATTATGACCGCCATGGCCATGTCGGCTTTGCCTGGGGCATACGGCGTGCACTTCTTGATGCGCACCTGCTCTATGACAAAGCGCTGATTGGTGGCGCCGATCATATTATAGCGCATGCGGCTGCCGGGCATATTCCCCATCCCTGTATTGATGCGGCATTCCCGCACCAACTGCCTGACATCCTCCAATGGTCGTCCGCATTTTATGCGTCGGTCCGCGGCCACATCGCCTACGCTCCTGGTGATCTCTATCATCTGTGGCACGGGGCATTGTCCAAGCGGCAATACTTCTCCCGGATCCACGCCTTTGATCATGCCCACCGCGATGTCTTCCGTGACACAGAGGGGTTCTGGGTCGATCCAGCGGATACCCCCTACGTCGAGGACTATTTTGAGGAACGTGAGGCCGAGGGCGTGGCGGATTATCAAGGCTATGATGCCTCATTTGAGGAGGATATGGGCTCTCCTCTCGATGCCCTCTGCCCGGCCTTGCCCCTCGATACCACCGACAGTGTGATTGACCAGACGCCCGGGGTCTGGGATGGCCCGCCCGACCCCAGGCCTTCTCATGACGATGCGCCCTATGACGTAACGATGGGCAGCACCTTTTCCTGATCGTCTCCCGTGCGCATGCGTGCCACGTTGCTAGTCTGTGTGCAACGCCCGCTGCATGCGCTCAGCTATCCTCTCGCTGTTGGCGGGATGGAGGAGCCGCTGCATCACCAACTGGGCCTCGATGGCACGTATGACGTGCGCGTGGTCCTGGGGCATAGGCGGCGGCGCTGTGTCACTGGACACGGTCGCGACAAGGCCTGCAGGCGGATCACTCACGGGGGTCAGCACAAACCCATGCCGCACCCCCTGGACCAGCCCCTCCCCCGCGATGAGCCCCTGGGCATTGCGACTGAGCACCCGCTGGAGTTGCCAGCCGTCCGCATTGGTCACGCGGGCCTGGAGTGCGATGGGCTGGTCCTGCGCATCCCAGAGCGTGGCGACACGGACCGTGAGTCCCGGCTCCTCCCCCTCGGTCACACTGGCCCCGAGCACGTTGCCGTCGTCATCGAGCCCGTCGCCCTCGCTCGTCTCCAAGCCCTCCAGCGGCGTCAGGACGTGCTTGCCATCGCTGCGATAGATCGCGGCCTGGCTGACGGGGGCATGGTCCTGCACGACAATCTCCCCAGCCCGGTTATTGATGCCCCGCGCCTCACTCCCCGCGACGAGGTCAAAGATCGCGCCCGCGAAACTCCAGAAGGCGGCATGGAGCACCCCGGCCTCATCCGTCGCCGCACCCGCACTATAGCCCGCGTCATTGATGGCGGTGAGAAACGCGGATTGCTGGTCGGCCAGCAGGCGTAAGGTGCGGGGCTGTCCGTCTTCCCAGAGCGTCGGTTCCAGGTGACTGCGGTCTGGCACTTCGGCATAGCCCGCCACGACGAGGCTCAGGTTACAACTGGTCGCCGCGCTAAAGAGATCGGGATCGCCGAGAGTGCCCTCATCGATCAAGCCGCCCGGGCCGGTGAACGTACAGGCATGAGTGAAGAGCGAGAACGGCCCAGTGCCGCACAGACCCACCGTGGCGCCGTTACAGATGGCGGCGGCGATGGAGAACGTGCCACCGGGGAGGAAGCCCAGGGGCACGGGGACGGGGAAGAGGAGCGCGGCGATCTGGTTGGGGCCAAGGAGGGTGCCCGCCACGAGGGGCTGCAGCGGATCGACCCCGGCGACGAGCACCTCGCCCAGGTCGGTGAGGGTATACGCATCGGCGAGCGGGGCCGCTGGGGTGCGGGACGGGAAGAGCAGGACGAGGAGCAGGAGGGTCACAACAGTGCTGATGGCACGAGGCATAGGGGTCTCCTAGAGTAAGAAGTACTAGCGAACGAATTTGGTACCGAGTTTAGCATGATTTGCCATTGAGCGTTGTGTGAGATGTATCACAGGCTTGCGCGAGGAGAAGCGCTCTGCTATGCTGCCCCTGTCGTCGCGATCACGACGCGCGGACCTGGGCAGCAAACGGCGTTAACCCGTGCGAGACTTCCCATCTCGCGGCTGCCCAGACCCCACCTGGGAACCCTCTGGGGAAAGGGCTGTCATGCCAGATTTTCTTCCATTTCAGTTCAACGGTTTTGATATTGTAACCATCCGTGATGATCAGGGAGAGCCCTGGTGGAAAGCAATTGATGTGTGCGAAGCACTTGGGATTACGTCCGGCGCAGATATGGAATGTATGACCGTTTACGATCTTCTCGCGATTGCGTCTGATTTAGACGATGATAAGCAGGCGATCCGTTTTCTCATAGCGCTTTCAAAATTTATGGCCTTTCTCCGTAGGGATACGAGAACATTTTGGCAACTCTATGCGTGTGCCATAGGAAATATTATTTGGAATAGACAACATTGCGACGTAGAAAAAGACGAGTTTCATTGGCATGGACTTTTCAAGGATCATATAGCAACACTTATTCCTGGCGGGGTTATTGTCAAGCATCCCTATGTCAAAGGAGGTGGGCATCCTGATTGCTTCGTTCAGATAGAGAACGCCATATGTCCTGTTGAAATTAAACGCAATGTCTTTGACAATGCTGCGAAGAAACAACTTCAGAACTATATTGCCAACTATAAAGCCATTCGAGGCTTTGCTGTTGCGCAATCCTGCAAAGCTGTTCTCGATCCTAATATGCGCTTTGTCTCTATGGCATCCTTTGCCAATCCTCATCCTGTCCCGCCAGGTGCATCTTGTCTCCCCCAGAGATGATTCATCATACACTGACCCCATGTTGCCGAAACAACGTCCGTGCCCGCGTGAACGCCCCCACGAGCTGCGCCGCCGCCTCATGCGTCCCCCCCAGGTCCGGGTGCACCTGCCGCAGATGCGCGTGATAGATCGTGCGCATGTCCATCGCGAGCGCCTCTAGCACCTCCCGCGACTGCTCCCAGAAGCCCGTCGTGCGCCGGGGCGACCCGTGGCGGCGTGTCGGCGCATCGAGGCCATTGCGGTCCGCATAGACGCGCGCACGGGGCAGCCCGATCAGGAGGAGCGCATGGTGGATCCGCAGGGGGAGGTGCGGGACGTCGCTGGGGGCGTAGATCTTCGGGATCAGCGCGGTCGGCGGGGACGCAGTATCCTGGACGGGCACCGGGGGCGGCGGCGCATACTGGACGAGCGCGAGATAGGTGGCGAGCGGGATGAACCCGGGCATCGCGGGGGGCGCGAGACAGGCCAGCGGCTTGCCGGGCGAGCCGCGTTTGCGGTGGGGCGGGGGGGGATTGGGCGCGCGGGGCATGGGATGTTCCTTCTCAGATGAGGCAGCGAGGATGATGCGAAGGATTCTCTACAACCATAGCATACCCCTCGTGCGTGGGCACGCCGCGCGGATGGCCTATTTCCGCAGGAGGATTGAGACCATGAGTCCGCCTATGCCTATTATAGAAGCTACTATAAGTCCTATAATCGTAACCGTGTAACTGCTGGAGGCTTGTTCACTCGTCTTGACGACTTGCTGCGTCTGTTGCGCGGCGGTGAGGCCCACCGTGCGGCCTTCGATGAGGAGCACCCGGCCTTTGAGATCGCCGACCTGTTCGCCCATCCCGCCAATGGCTGTCTGAAACAACGTGGTGAGCTGGTCGATGCTCTTCATGGTCGCCGCTTCACTTTTCGCAATCGCCAGGGCCGACGAGCGGTTTTGCTCCTGAAACGCCTCTTTGGCCGCCGCGAGCGCCGCATTGATGGCTTTCTCTGAGCCCTGGGCAATTTGCTCGGTGCGGGTATCGCGTTCCACAAACTGCGTGTCAATCGTGCTAAAGCGCTGATGCACCGTCGCGAGGGCAGCCTGGAGATTTTTGTCGAGGGCCTCGCTCATCTGGTGCACCCGGATATCGCGTTCCTGAAATTGGATCGCAATGCTACTAAAGCGCTCCTCGACGGTGCTAAACATCTTGTCGACCACTTCCCGCACATGACTAATCTGCTTGTCAACCTCCGTGGGCACGCGTGTCAAGTTGGTCTCAAATAAGTTCTGGGCTTTGTCCATAGCGACGAGCCGCACCGTAATACTATCAAAGCGCTCATCAAAGATGGCTTTGAGCGCCGCCACTTCCCGCAGCATAAGCTGGGTCGTTAGTAGCGACGGATCCGCAGGGTGCGAGAGGTGGATCGTGTCGTCAGCCATAACATCGCCTTAGAGACGCCCGGTGAGCAAGAGGACCACGAGGATTATCAGTACGATGCCCACAATCCCTGGCATGCCCCATCCCGTGCCGTGCCAACTCCCCCAGGGGGCCGTTGGGACACCTGCAAAGAGGACGATGACTAATATAACTATTAGTAGTAACCACATAGACACGTCTCCTAGAGTGACGTATGCGTGGGTGGTGCGGATGCCGGCGTCTCCGGCCAGGCCGCATGCCCCGCATTCGCTGCAGCGACCGCCCCGCCGAGGAGTGCCGTGAGCCACGTCGCGGTGGCAAGCTTGGTCGTCGTGCCGGAGAGCTGCACCAGCGAGGTTGTCAGCATCCCGGCACACGCCACGATAAACGCCCGCAGACAGATGAGCCAAAAATGGACATCCGGCATCGTTACCTCCCGAGCGGGATCGCCCGCAGCAGTTCGATGAGGACAAGGCAGAGCACGCAGAGCCAGATGGCCATGCCCCGGAGGATGTGGATAATGAGAAACGCGAGGGCCAGGACCGCGAGGACGAGAAACACGGTTAGGGGCATGGGGGTTCCTCCGTAGCGTGGACGTCGTGGACTGCGCCCAGCACCACAATGTCCGGACAGGTCGCAAAATCCTTGGGGGCGATAAACCCACGCGGATCGTAGGGGATATCGAGGCCAACCTGGGCATAGAGCCGCTGCACAAACTCCGAACAAATGAGCCGCGTATTCGCATGGGGCGCGTGCGGCGGCATCCCGAGGACCTGCCCCATGATGCGCAAGGCAATGCCGGCAATCTCGCGCCCATCATACCGCGTGCCGAGCAGCGTCACGGCCTCCTGACTGAGGCGCTGCAGCAGGACGGCGTCGGTCGGAAAGCGCGTATGCCGGGCCACACAGACGATGCCCGGATAGGGCTGGCCGGTGTCGGCGTAATTGGTCACATACTGCTCCATAGCCACCGCCCGCACGCCAATGGATTCGACCGATTCGAGCACGAGCACCCGCTGCAGCCCCTCCAGACGCCAGAGCAGGCCCACATGACTCCAGCGGGACTGCGTGGCGTGTTGAATGAGTTGGGACATCGGACTTGTGCCCTGACAGAGGAGGAGGTCGCCCGAGCGCAGGTCTTCCTGCCATCGCGTATACGGGGACGTCGGAAGTGATGATGGCTCCATGGGCCTCCTCGTCTCGTGCTCAGCGCAGTGCGCGACATTGGTCAATCGTGGCGCCGCCGGTCGCAATGAGGGCCGAGACCCCGATGAAGGGGCCATAGGAGCCACTCACCCAGAGGCAGGCGGTATCCCCGCGTTTGTTGAGCGTATCGGCCAGATGGTCGACGCTGGCGCAGCCGCCGCACAGCAGTCCCAGGAGGAGCGCGCTCCAGACCCAGCGCATCGTACTCCCCTCCTCACCGCATGCTCACGCGGTGGCGGCGCACCGTGGCACTCTGGCGGTAGTCCGTCAGAATCTCGGCGGCACTCCAGACGCGATTATCCAGACGAAAGTCATCGACGCTGCCGGGGTCATAGTACGTGCCGGATTCATTCACCCAGCGGCCGACGTCAAAGACCGTCAGATCGACGGTCGGGGCGGTCGAGGACGGCGCCGACGCCACAAGCGCGCCGTTCGCATAGATCGCCCGCACGCTACTGGTTGCCCCGCTGGAGACGAGCGCGAACCGCACCCATCGCCCGAGATAGGGTGTACAGTCCACGCTCACGCGCCCGACGGTATGCCAGTCGCCGTAGTCCCAGTAGCAGACATTGTCGCTGTACGGGAGATGCGCGCCAAACCGGTCCTGCACCGCGGCGCTATGCGCGCCAAAGGCCCCGGTGACGCCCCCGGCGGTCACTTTGCGCCACAGGAGCACGGTGACGGGCTGCCCCGCTGTCCACACCATCGTGGCAGTGGTCACGTACTGCGCCACGCCGTTCATCGTCACGGCGCCGGTCCCGACGCGCCCCGGTCCCCAGAGCGGACCCCCCGCGAGCGTGCCGGTATAGCCATTGCCCGTCGCATCGGCCACGGTCGTCCCCGTGCCCTCATCGAATTTCCACCGCAGCGCTTGTGGGCCGGTCGTCACGACGCCGCTGCCATACTCTTCCGCCCCGAGGTCATAGGCCGCGCCCTGGGGCCGTGCGATCCCGCGCCGATCGGTCGGCACGGCGGCGAGCGTGACGCCCGCATCAATGGCCGGGCTGCCCGCCTGGAGGCGAAAGTCGCCGGCAGCCGCATTGACAAAGAGGGGATCGCCCGTGAGCAGATTATGATCCCGGATCGTGCCGGTGGCCCCGTCATCTTGAATGGTGTCCGCGTTCCCCGTCAGGATATTGTTCTGAATTTTGGTATTCGTATTGCCGACGTTGATTTCAATCGCCGCGCTCTGCGGGTTCTGGGTAATGGTATTGTTATAGACGCGATTATTATCCACCCCAAAGCCGCCGGTGCCCGGACTGATACTCACGACGGCTCCATTGCCAATGCAGAGATTATTCGAAAAGATATTGTTCGCGAGGAGATTATTCCCGCCATTCATAATGATGACATTGAGCCCTTGCCCCCGCGTGCCGTCATTAAAGCAATTCTCGTGAAACAGGTTATTGGTGACGACGGCATTTTCCACCCCACCCCCGCTGAGATAGAGATGGATCGCATAGCCATAGTTGTCATAAAACTCGTTGCCATCCATCGTCATATTCGTCCCGTTACAGTAGCAGCCATACTGGCCCGGAATGCCGTTTGGATCGCCGACATAATTGAGATCGAGCCGCGCCCCGTGGATCTTATTGCCCACGAGGCGGACATGATCGGTATAGCGGGCGATGCCCACCGTCGCGAAATCGCCCCCCGTAAAGTTGCTGTTGCTGACGGTAATATGGTGGCTATTGATCGAGATTTCCAGATGGGGCGAGGTCAAGTTATCCAGCGTGAGATATTGCGGGATGCTGGCATCAAAGTTGTCCTGGATATTGATCTGGTTGGGGATCACCACCGTTTCGCCGGGATACCCCGCGATGGTGATGCGCGTACTCTCATTCGTGCCGCTGGGGAGGCGAAAGCCCACGGGACTAAAGAGTTCATTATAGGTCCCACCCCGAATGAGCAGCGTATCGCCCGGTGTCAGGCACGCGACCCCAGCGGCAATCGTGCGCCGGGGCGTGGTCAGTTGGGTGGCCGCCGCACAGCTATTGCCGGCGGCGACGGCCCCATCAACATAATAGATCGTGGCGTGGGCAGGCCCCCACCAGAGACCGCAGAGGAGGACGACCAGGAGCATGCGAGGGTGTCTCATTGGAGGACTCCCTTGATCTTCACCTGGACAAACTTGGCCGTGCCCCCGGCTGCCGTAATGTTGACGGCCAGATCGCACGGCGTACTACTACACGTGGCCCCCGTCCCGCTAAAAGGGTGCACCAGTGGACTGCCGTTGACCGTACACGCCGCCCAGATACCCGTGCCGCACGTACAGGCCCCCGTGAGAATCGAGGTACCCGTGATGTCCCCGGTCAGGATGGGGCGCACGGTGGGCGTGCCCGCGTCGGCCATACAGGCGACCGTCGTGATTTTCCAGTCTTTTTCAAAGTCGTTCGGACAGGCGCGGGGCGAATCCTCATCATCGGCCAGCGGCGGGGCATCGACACTCACCGAGCCGACGCTAATGACGCAGGGCTTGATCTTGTACTTGTCGGGGATCCCGATACTCCAGGCCTTCCAGCGCGTCGCGGTCGCATCATAGATGATCGCCAGCGTCTCGCCCGGGAAGAGGGTCAGGTCCCCCCCGAAGAGGAAGCGATTCACGGCCGAGGAGCTGGCACTCTGGTCTTTGAGGGTGAGGGCATTGGTCGTGCCCACGTTCTGGAGCGCAATGATATCACCGCCTGTCCCCGCGGTCAGGCCGGTGAGCAGTCGATCCGCTGCGCCTCCATTGATGCGACAGACGCCAGTGGTACACAAGGCGTAATCATTGGCATCGCCTGCCAGGGTCGCGGTCGTCGCGGTGCCGGTCACTGCGAGTTGCGGGGGCAGGTCCGCTTTGACCGGGGCGCGAAACGTCGGGGCTGCAGCACTGCCCGAGGCCGGTCCCGCATAATGGGTATTGGCCGTTTGCGTGGCTTTGACCCAGGCAATGGTGCCCGCGGTCGTGATCGGCGAGCCGGTGACGGTATACTCGGTCGGCGGCGTGATCGTCACACTCGTGACGGTGCCGGTGCCTGCGCCACTGCCGGGGACATAGGCAATAATCTTGGTATCAATCAGGGCCAGACTGCCTGCCGTCGTCGCATTGTCGTCCATTTGCCCGATGACAATGCCGTTACTGGGGGCAGCGGCTTGCGCGTGGCAGTCCCCCGCCACCGTGACCGACGCGACGACATACTGGCCGCGCACGTTACTCGCGGTGGCGTCCATGCGGCAACTGGTCACGCCGCTCAGATTGAGCATGGCATAGCCGGTCGTGGTCCCGTTGCGCGTGACCACATAGAGCGGGATATTCGTATCGCCCGTGCCGGCGATCACCGCCCCCGTCGAGGTGATCTTCGCGAGGGACCAGAGGGTCGTTCCGGTGCTGGGGTCATTGAGCACGGCCTTGACGGTATTGGTGCCGCGCGACGCTTCCTGCGCATCGACGCCCGGGAGCAGCGTGGCGAGGGCGAGCATGAGCAGCAGGAGGCGCAGGGTCGGGGAGCGGAGCAGATGGGCGAGTCGTGCCAACATACGTATCCTTTCGGCGGCGTCTAGACCGCGGTGACGTGTCAGTGCATAAACTGGAAAAACCCAGCGGTATTGCTGCCGCCCACATTGATGAGCGGGCCGCGATTGAGCAGCCCGGTATCGCCCTGGCGTCCGAGGCTATAGAGGGCGGCCACGTCGAGCGCGCTCAGCGCCCGCAGATAGAGCCGCGCGTCATCGAGCGCCCCGTCCCAGGTATTCGAACTGCCATCAAAGGACCCGAGGGCCGCGAGATTGGCGCCCGCGAGGAACGTATTCGCGCTGTCCATATCCGACGCGGTCCCTTCCTGCTTGCCATCGAGATAGAGCGTGACGACCGTGCCATTCAGGACGAGCGCGCCATGATGCCAGCCGGTATCGAGCGCCGTTGCGCCGGTGAGCAGCGTGTTACTGTTTGATACATTGCGGTACCGCCCCTCCAGCATGCCGCCCGTGCCGCTCGTCTGCAGCGCCCAGCCGAGGGAGCCGGTCGAGCGCTGGAAGGAGAAGAGGCGCAGCTGGGCCGCCGCGAGGGCCGCCGTCGTCGGCTTGAGCCAGATGGTCGCCGTGAGGGTCGTCTGCGTGCTCGCGTAGAAGTCCGACGTGAGCCCGACATCGACGTAGGTCGTCACGCCATCGAACCGGAGTTCGCCAAAGCCCCCGGTGCGCACGGTCGCCCCCCAGGTCGCGCCATTCGTCAACGTGCCGTGGTGGGTGCTCATGAGGTCATACCACTGGCGTCCGCCGTCGAGGCCCGGAATGGCCCGCCACATGCTCACGAGGCCCCAGGCGAGGGGATGCTCGCGCTGCACGGGGGCATGCGTACTGATGAGGCCCAGGCCCCCGACATGCGCAAAGGGCGAGAGTTGGGCCTGGCAGGGGAGGACGCTCGCGCAGAGGAGAGCGATGAGGAGCAACAGACGCAGGATCATTGCGCAATGCCCTCGATAGTAACTGGCCTAATTTTAATAGTATTACCAGAGGCCGCCAACGTCTGTCCGGTGGAGTCGTTCTTTGCGACCGCCTTAAACAAGCCCCAGGGACAGAGAATGCGCCGGGTGACCCGCGTCCCTGTTTGCCCGGCGGTCACGGGGAGGACGACGTCGGGGGCCCGGCCCAGGGTGATCGAGGCGGTCGGCGTATCTTCGTAGTTCGTGCCGTCCGCCGCCATGAGGAACCAGACGACGACGGCCGTATTGGCGGTGGGATTGGCCCCGAAGGTAAAGACGCCCTCGACATCGCAGAGGACATAGCCGTCGCCCGCTTGGAGCGGCGTATTATTGAAGGCGGCACTGGCGGCGGTGAATCCGTTACTGGTTAGTGAGTTCAGTTGCGTCGTCAGGAGACTCGTCTGGCTCCCGAGCAGAAACTTGGTCACAATCGCGGCGTGGGCAAGACTTGCTATCCCAAGGATGAGCACAAGACTGAGCAGACGTCTCATGTGGCGTCCCTCGCGGTAGAAATATCATCCAGCGTCAGCTTGCGCCCGCAGACCACCTCGGCCCGGGACCCCTGCCGCTTGACCATCGCAATGAGCGCCGTGCGGGTGGCACTGGGATTGGCAAAGATGCCGACAATCGGGGGACTGCCGCCTGCGCCGACGAGGATGGCGCGAATATTCGCTTTACTGAGATCCACCGTCGTCGTGCCGAGAATGGTGTTCAGTTGCGCGAGTTGATGATCCGAGAGCGCCAGATACTCGGCGGGGTCGAGCACGGTGGCCTTCAGGTCGGCGACGGCGACGGGGGCAGGATCGACCTGGTAGGTGGCACCGCTGCGCACCTGGTTCATGACGGTGAGGACATCGGCATCCTTGCCTGCGGCAAAGAGGTTTTGGAGACTGACCGACTGGCTGTCGGCGAGATTGGCCGGGTTCGTCTGCAATTCCGTTTTCAAATCCGACGGGGTGCAGACTGCCCCGGCGATGAGGGGACAGAGCATGAGGAGCAGGGCTGCTCCGAGGCGTGTTACGACAAGCATTGTGCGTACTCCTGTGCTATACTTAGCAGGCTTGGTTGCCTTGCTAGCGTAATCCTGTTTGGCCTTACCCAGACAGGTCCAAGCCATCCATCCTTCTGAGCCTGTAAGGAGGCGGCATGACTGCCCATAATTTCATTGATTTGACTGAACAACTCTTTGATCGATTGACCGTCTTGAGCCGTGCGGCCAATGGGAGTGATGGTCGGACACGTTGGATGTGTCAATGCAGCTGCGGTGCTCTGCGCGTTGTCGATGCGAAGGCTTTGCGCCGACGTGCAACCAAAAGCTGCGGATGTTTTAAGATTGAGGAGAATACGCAACGTAGTCGAACGCATGGCATGGCACACACTGCGGAATACTTTGTATGGAAAAACATGAAGGCACGATGCTTGAACCCGCGCAGCTCGCGTTATGCAGATTACGGTGGTCGCGGGATTACTATCTGTGCACGATGGCAAGACTCGTTCGTCAATTTTTATGAAGATATGGGGCCTCGCCCAGGGCCGAAATACACTATCGAGAGAGTGCGAAACTCGGAAGGGTATGCGCCAGACAATTGCATCTGGGCAACATTGTCTGTGCAAGCACGTAATAAACGCACGAGCCTTTCTTTCACCTTGAATGATATTACGCAATCGCTGCTGGAGTGGGCGCAAAGCATCGGAATGAACTATCACACGTTGTATTATCGCTTGCAGTGTGGACTGTCTCTTGAAGAGGCTATGGCTCGGCCATTGCAGATACATAAAAATAATATACATAAACATATAGAATAATCCTAAACTAATTAGTAGCATACGCTTGCCATTTGGAGAGCACTGTGGAATAGACCACGCCAATTGCTGTCCAGGCGGATGTTCCGCTTGGGCATACCGTGGGCAGGCCGACGTTCGGGCTCGCAATAAAAATACTATTCCAAGCAAACGTCTGTTGGGACGTGCAGAGGAACCGCAGAAACAGGCGTTGGCCATTGACGGGCGTGCCTGAGGGGGCGGCCACCGTGAGCGTCCCACTGCCAGCGGTCATCTGCATCTCGCAGTCGTCGGACGAGTCTCCCGCACAGGTGTACGTGGTGCTGCTTGTCAAGGTCGTGACTCTGGGCGTGATCCTCTTCGCAGACAGCGTCTGCGTATCCGTATCTCCGACGACCGCCCCGCTCGGTGCCGCGACGACGTTGAGCGTGCCATCCCCGCCCGACGTCTTCACCAGGCCGTTACTTGTCAGATTCGCGAGTTTGGCAATCGTGGGGGTGGTGAGCGTCGGACTCGTGGCCTTGACGTAGTTGCCCGTCCCAGTCACCGCAACGCCCTGAATGACCGTTGCGGACGTCCACTCTGCCGCTTGCCCGCTGGTCGGCGTGCCCGTGTTCGACACATTGCCCCCGCCTGCCGGCGTCTGCCACGTCCCATCGCCGCGCCAGAAGGTGGACGATGACGCGGACGTGCCGCTATTCAGATTCGCCACCGGCAGATTCCCCGTGACCCCGGTACTCAGGGGCAACCCGGTCGCATTGGTCAGGACCGCCGCACTCGGCGTGCCCAGCGCGGGCGTGACGAGGGTGGGACTCGTCGCCTTGACGTAGTTGCCGGTGCCTGTCACGGCCACCCCTTGGACGGCCGTCGCGCTGACCCATTCCGTCGACTGTCCCGCGACAGGCGTGCCCGAGATCGTAATGGTCCCCCCGCCCCCGCAGGACGTGACGGTGCACAGCGCCCCATCGCTATCGGGCAGCGTGTTGAAGTGATGGGCGCTCAAATTGCCCGCCATGAGCGTGCTGGTCCAGCCATGCGGGTCCGTCAGTTCCACGAGGCCGCTGCCCTGGCCGTGCGTCATTTCCTGGATCGTGCCGACATGGTTGCCCGGATCATAGAGAAAGCGGCCGGTGTCCACGTCCCACGTCGTGCCTTCGCCGTGAAACGCCACGTCCTTGTAGGCCCCCGTGGCCAGCGCCGCCCCGCCCCCGCCGCCCCCCGCCAGCGTGGCAATCAGTTGCGAGTTGAAAATGATCTGCCAGGTCGAGGTGGTCGAGTCGTACTCAAAGAGCAGGAGATCATCTTTATTCAGCCCGGTCGTCGCGGCCGGCAAGTCCCAGCCGGCATTCTCGCTATACTGCGGTTGCCAGGTGAGCGGCTGAGGCGTGGCACTGCGCAGGCGCAAGCGATACCACTGCCCGGCCCGCGCCGTGCCCAACGGGTTGAGGATGAGCGCGCCCGTCGTCATGGCCGTCACGCGCTCCAGGTCATACAGCACGGGATTGGGCTGAATCGTGCCGCTGGTGGTGCTGGGATCGGCCAGCGTATTGACGCGCGGCGGGACAAACGTCTGCTCCAGCGTCTGCGGGCCATCCGTCCCGGCCAGATTGCCCGCGGGCAACGGCACGGTGGTGACGGCGGCGAGCCCCCCGCTGGTCGTGGCGTAGAGGACGCCCGAGGGCAACACCCCGAGATTCACGCCGACCGGGAACTGGCTATTACTTTGCGCGAGGAGCGGCTTGGCGACGGATTGGGCGATGGCTGGCACATCGCAGATGAGGACGCCCGTGGCCGTCACGCCTTTGGCATAGGTCCCTGCGAGTTGACAGGTATTGCCCACATAGGCCGCAAAAAGCCCCGTGCCATCCGCGGCCTGGAGCGTGCCAGCCCCGCCGAGCGGGAGGCGCTGCCAGGTGCCCGCCACGGTCGACGTCGTGATCGGCACTTGATTGGTGGCCGTGGCAGTGCTCATCGTCACATTGCCGAGCGAGCCACTGCCGCCCGTGCCCCCGCTCAGCCCCTCGACCTGGAACGTGGTACCGTCGTCGCAGGCTTCGACCCGCTGGCCGATGCCGATGTCATTGGCGACGAGCGGGGTCGCCACGCCCGCCACGCGCTTCATCAGGGCCTTCGCCCCGCGCCCGTTGACGTTGAGGGTCGCCGGGCCGGTGTTGGCGGCATGCGCGAAGAACGCATAGCAGGCGCCGACATGGTAGGACAGAATCGCTGGGGTGAGGGTGATCGCATACGTATTCGTTGCGCCCGTTGAGGTCGTGGCGGTATTAAACCATCCATAGATCGTGCGCGGTCCGGCAATGGGATTCTGACTATAGCTCGCTGTCACCGCGCACAGGAGGAGCCCTATACTGAGGAGGATGCCTCTTAGGCTCTGTCGCATGGCGGTGCCTCCGTGCGTCCGAGCGTCGCTTCCAGTGCTTCGACACGCGCATGCAGTTCTTTGAGGCCGTTCATGAGCGTATACACGAGCGTCCCGCTCCCTTCATTCGTCAGAATATCTTCGACCGCGCCGCCTGGCGTGAGAGCACGCCGTGCTCTTCCCACCATCGTCGGGGCCACCTGTTGCAGTGCTTGTGCAATCAACCCGACATGCTCTTTGCCGTCCTTGGGCATGCCGCCGAGCCCGTTATAGGCAAAGACGACGGGCTCTAGGCGCAGGAGGAGGTCTAAGCCTTCCAGATACGGACGTCGGACCTCTTTCAAACGGGCGTCAGAAAATATCGTCCAAGCACTCGTTCCAGGTTTACTAGCACTATCGGTACTCAACTCCAGCTGGTGGGAGGGCGACGTCACGCCCAGCCCCAACTGTCCTGCCGTGGTCAGGGTGGCGAGGATGGCGCTCAGGGCATTGCGCAGATACACATGCCCGCCTGCGCCCATTTGCAGCGAGAGATCCCCCGCCCGGGAATAGACGCTGGTGGCCGTCTGATTGACCACGCCCCCGTCGCGAATCGTAAAGTCCGTACCGCTAAAGTCCGCCACACTGCCGAGCACGAGGCGCCCGCTGGTGGGATCGCTAAAGGTGGCGACGACATCATAGGTCGTGGGATGGACCGTGAGCGTGTTCGGGGCCAGCGCCGTGCGCGGCGTACTCGCATCCCACACGCCCCAGAGCAGTGCCCGGGTGCCCAGGCCATGCGTGCTCCCGGCCACGGTCACGGTCATCTGGCTCGTGAAACTCGCGGCATATTGCGGGTCCGATTTCGTCAACACCAGATACCCCGTCATGGGATCGCTAAAGGTGACGACGACGTCAAACGTGCTCGGATGCACCGTGATACTATCGGGGGCAAAGACCGCACTGCCGAGAATCTGGCCCGCCGGTTGCGTATTGTCATAGAGGCGCCAGAGGAGGTCGGCCGTCGCAAAGCCATGCGCGCTCCCGAGCACGGTGACCGTGGTGGCGGCCGTGAAGTCCCGAATGTAGGGCGCCGCCCCACTGAGGACCAGACTGCCACTTAGGGGGTCCGCAAACTGCGCCAGGACGTCATACGTACTCTGATCCACCGTGAGGGCCGCCGGCTCCACGGCGGCGGCAGGCACGGCATCGGTATAGAGTTGCGCCAGGAGTCCCCGTGTGCCGAGCCGATGGGTCGTGCCGCCGACGTACACGCTAATACGATTGACAAAGTCGATGAGACTTGCCGCACTGCCAATGCCGGGGAGAAACTGGTTCAAGCGGGCGGCGACGCTGCCGAGGCTCCCCTGCGGTTGCGCGCCGAGACAGGTCTCGATGGAGAGGATCGCCGCTAGTATATCATTGACTAATTCAGAGTCGATGCGACTATTAGAATCAGGCGCAGCAGGAGTACCATTGACATACGTTTGTGCGGTGTCAATCCCTGCTGAGTAACTGGTCCCGAAACCCGCCCCCAATTGGCTCACATTAGCGGTCCTCACGGGTATCAGGGTGATCGTGCATATATTGCCGCACCGCTTGGCGGATGGCCTGCTGCGTGAGGACGGGCAAACTCAGTTGTGTCCGGAGCGCGTTGATCTGCGTGAGCAGTACGTCAAAGACCATGCGCTCACGTGGGGCTAGGACGGTTGTTGGATCAACGCGATGGTCGAGTCTCGGCATCCTAGGTCGCCTCCACGGTGATCGGTGCCGCCCACGCCGTTGCCATGGTGTGCAGGGCAATCACAAACAGCGCCGGCACATCGGACGTGAGGACCAGCGTCGGATCCTCCGTCGTCAGGGCCAGCGGTGCGCCATTGACGACCAGCGTACATGCTTCAAACGGGTCAATGGTCACGGTACAGGTGGCCACGGCATCGGCGACAAAGGGGTTGGGCGTCGCCGTGATCGTGAGTTCTTCCTTGGCACTGACCGCGCCCTCGACAATCGCGTACTGCTCCTGCCACACGCGCGGATCATGCGCGTCGTCGGTCAGCAGATAGCCATAGGTCGGGTCGTCGGGCACGATTTGGGCTTGTGTCAGGCCGAGACTGCTGCCCTGAATCACGGCATCGATGAACCCCGTATCCAGGCGATATTTCAGGAGGGCCATGTCATCACCTCTGCAGCCGCAACGCGATAAAGCTGACATCCGACACACTGAGGCCCCCCGAGCCCAGCGTCTGGTTCAGCGTCAGGTAAAAGCTCTTCCCACTGAGGGCGGAGGGCACCTGATAGAAGGCGTTCAGGGCGATACTGGTGGCGGTGCCGGCATCGGACTGGGCCGTACTGTTCAGGATGTTGCCGCTGAGATTATTTTCCCGAATGCGCACGGTCATCGTCTGCCCGACGCCGCTACTGCCGATGCCCTGGGCCAGAAACAGCACGACATCGCCCGGATTGAGCAGCGTGAAGGTCAGGCTCGCGACGACAGTTTCCGTCCCGCTACTCGAAATGATCGAGGCCGAGCTATAGAGGAGCGATTCCGAGACGGCGGCCAGCCCGATCTTGGGCGTGGTAATCGCGTACTCATCGACCTTGGGGGTCGTGACGGCGAGGGTCCCGATGCCGTGACTCGTGGCCCCGCTGTTGAAGTCCCACATGAGTTGGCCATCCCAACTCCAGATTTGCATCCCGTAGTCGATATTGGTCGCGCCGATCTTGCCGAGATAGACCCGTGCCGCGGGCGTATTCTGATTATCAAAGATCGTTATTAAATGGTTCGGGCCGTCGAGCGTAATGGCATCCCCGCCGACCCCGATGCTATAGACCGCCTGCAGGGCCCCGGCCGTGATTTTGGGGGCACTCAAGGTGAGAATTTTGGCATCCTCAATCAGCGCATTGGCAATCTGCGCTCCGACTGTAATGACCGCAAACTCCGTCTGGAGATGGGCGGCCTCGATGCTCCCGGCCCGAATATGGCGCGCGACGACGGCCGCATCGCTAATGCCGGCCGTCTGCGCCCCATCGGTAAAATTCCACATGAGCACGCCGTTCGCATCAAAGATCTGCATGCCGTAGGCCGTATTGAGCGTCCCCAGCTTCCCCAGGTAGACGCGGGGCACCGGCACATTCTGGCTATCGAAGATGGTGATGAGATTATTCACCCCATCGAGCACGATATTGTTGACGCCGAGGCGCACCAAGGCTTGAATGGTCCCCGCCGTAATCTTCGTGGCAATCAGACTGCTGATAAACGTGCTGTCGAGCTGGCCGGCCGTCCCGGCGACGCCCGCAATCGCGGACGCGGGCTGAAAGGCCGCCGAGCCATTTCCCGACGTATCGACCGCGCGGAGCCAGTAATAGCGGGTGTCGTTCGGCCCGAGCCCGTCATGAATAAAATTACTCTCCCCGGTGCCAATGCGGGTCGCGCTGGCGCGGTTGTTCACGGGCGCCGACCAGATCTCACTATAGGCATAGTCCCCGTCCGGCGGCGGCGTCCAGAGCAGCGCAATCGAGCGAATACTGCCCACGGCCAGCAGGTTCGTCGGGGCCGCAGGCGGCGTCGTATCCTTGGCGGAGATGATGGACACGTCGGCACTATAGCCGGAGACATTGTGGAATTTGTCAAACGTGAGGAGGCGCACCATGACGGGCGTATTGCCGGGCACCGGAATATGAATGAGGTGCTGCCGCCGCTCCGGATTGTAGACGGTGGGGCTCGTGCTCGTATTGAGATAGACATGCACCTCATAGCCGGCCACATCGCTTTCCATCGCCAGGTCCCAACTTGCCTCGACCCAACTCATCGTCGTGCCATCGGAACTCAGGTCCACGCCTGTCGTGAGCGCGAGCCCGGTCGGGTCGGCGGGCGGCGTGCTATCAAAGGAATCCGCCGTGATCCCGGCAGGCACAAAGCTGGCCGTATGCGTGGGAATGCCCGGCCCAAAACTATCGTAGGGCAAGATATACGTGTAATACGTCGCGCCGACCTGGAGCCCGCTCACAAAGATTTTGCTAAAGGCTTTCGCTTCCGCCACCGAAAAGGCACTGAGATTGTCATAGATGGCAATCGGGGGATCCATGAGGTCGAGGTGAATCTCATAATGGTCAAAGTCGCGCGGTTGCACAAACTGCGAAAAATCAATAATGACAAAGAGAAATGGCACGATTTCGGGGATCATGTCGCCCATGTCGGGCGGCGGATTATTCGCCTTGAGGATCGCCGGATCGAGGGAGATGCGATTGGTGTTGGTGCGAGCCCAGACGAAAAACCACATATCCCGGCGCGCCCCGCCCATCCCGGCCCGCGCCTGATCTTCGGCATTTTGCTCCAGCGTATAGGTCCACTGAATCGCGACGCCCGGGGAGCCCGCCAGCACCGTGGTGCGCCGCATGAGGTATTGCTGCCCCGGCGCCCAGACCTCGACAATATAGTCCTGCACAAAATAGGTTTGCGTAAAGAGCGGGCTATCGGCGACCGGGAGCCATTCGATATGGACATCACGCCCCTCAAAGTCCGTCACCCCCACCGCCTGGCCTTTGAGCCGCAACTGTTGCACCGTGCCCGGAAAAAAGTCGGGGGTCGTCGGCCCGGCGACGTGGATCATGGCTTCGCGCGCCCCGGTATTATTCGGCGTGCCGCCCTGGGAGATCGGCACGACGCGGTACACATAGGTCGTGCCGGTGAGCACGGTATAGTCATCGTAGTCGAGGACATGGCCCCGCAACTGGATGAGGGGAATAAAATTGACGTTCGCATCGCTCGGGTCTTGGATCGCGCCAAAGTTGATGATGCCCGCTTGCGCGACGCCGGCCCCACTACTTTCGAGGACGGCCCGCCGCAGGATGAGTGCCCCACCATACGGGCCAAAGCCCGCCGAGAGGGCCGCCACATCCCACGAGAGGTTGACCACGCGCAGACTCGCCCCGCTGGCTTGAATCCGCGTCACTTCGGTGAGGATGAGCGAGGTAATGGGCGGGGCGGGGCCGGCTGGGTTAAAGAGATTCGAGATGACGGGGAGACTCGTGGCCGTCGCCTCGTCATAGATCGAGGGATTGTGGATGATCCCCTGGATATGGACCGTGGTATCGGATTTCCGCTGGAGGGCCGTGACGCGAAACACCTTCACGGCGGTGTCCACGGGCGTCAACTCGCCAAAGGCCCACAGGGTGCCGCGCGCCTGATCGGGGGTCTGGCTGAGCGCTGCTGCGAGCGTGATAGCACTGACGGTACTGGCGCCGGGATGATTGACGGTCCGCACTTCGGTGGTGAGGTCCGTATGGCGAATATAGATGTGATAGGTTTTGCCCGCGACAAACGTGACGGGGAGATCGAGGAATAAGGTCGTCGTGGTACTGGTCGCCAGGAGCCGCCCCCCGGTGCCCCACCCCGGCAGCGGATGCGCAAAGCGAAAGAGGTCATGGCGTTGCACGCGGGCCGCATCCAGCGCCACGTCCATCTCGATAATCAGCGTCTCAAAGCGCCGGCGATTCAGTTCAAACTGGAGGGCCTGCATCACTTCACTCGGGACGGTGATGCCCCGCAAGTCGAGACTCGCCTTGCGGACCTCGGCGGGCCAGTCATCGACGGCGGGCCAGGTGATGACGTCTTGCAGATACCCATTCTCGGCATTGTTAAAGCGCCCCTCCATCACGTTAATGCGGTCGGGATCGCGGGTATACCGCAGCTTCACGTTGGTGCAATTCGCCCAGTTAAAGAGTTGGACGGGCGTTTCATCCCGTGTCGGGCGGGCGGTCCAGATGCCCTCATCCTTCAGGAGCAGCGTGCGGGCATTTCCGGCCATCTCCAGCAGCGCGGGTTGCGCCCGGAGTTCCCGGTCCAGACTATAGTTAAATGTGTGGCGCGGCTTGCCGTTCACCGTCTGCGTATTGTAGGCCCACCAGGCACTGAAGGAGCCCAGGTCAATCTCCGCATCGGGGATGCCCAGGCCATAGCGCGGGTGCGTCATCATGTCCATCGTGCACCAGGCCGGGTCCTGGGAGTAATTCCAGTTCTGCGTGAACTCATTGACCCGAATGATGCGCCCGAGGATCTCAATCGTCACATTCGGCAGGGCGCCCTGGAGGGCATCCGTCGCCACGGCCCGCAACCCCAGGAGCGGCGTATTGGGATAGGCATTCGTGTTGTGCTGAATCTCCGTGACCGATTCAAGCGTGGGCATCCACTTGGCCTGGACGTCGTTCACCTGGCGGGCATGCGAGAACTCCACGTGCACATCATAGATCGCCAGCGGCAGGCCTTCACGACGGATGCCAAAGCGCACGGGCGAGGTACGCGCGGCCGCCACGTCAAAGAAGCTGAAATTGGTCCAGGTGCCCGCTGGATGCACGCGGTACCGGTAGCCCAGGGTCGTCACGTTCTCTTCTTTTTCGCCCGTTTTCGTCAGGAAAAAGAGCCCTTCCTGAAACACGATGTTGAGGGCAAACGCCTGCACGGCTTGCGTGGTGGTGTAGACGATGCCCGGATCCGCCGCGATCACGCGCCCATCCGCAAAGGTATTGGCCGTCTCGCCAAACTCCGGGATGGCGGTCTGGTCGCTGTACCCGTTGCGCACGTAGACGAGGACCTGCGGAAAGTTGCCGAGCGGCTGGCCATTCAGCTCCATCGTCTCGGTGAGGAACCCCCCGATGGGGCCTTCGCCAAAGCCGAGGAGCAGATTGAGCGTCGGGGCGGCCGCAATCGCATCGACGCGGCGGGTGGGGGCGGTCGCCGGGGTATCGAGCACCACGAGGATGCCCCCGCCGGTATAGGCGCGCTGATCAATGCCCGCGGAGGACTGGAGGGACAGGGTGTTGTCATCGATGTAGGTGACGTACCAGCCGCCATTCGCGGCCGTCTTGCCCGTCACGCCGCCAATATCGACATGACTGCCGGTACTCGCGCCATGGGTATTAGCCACCACGACGATGGGGTTGCCGACCGTGCCATCGAGGGACAGATCGCCGCCATAGACATTGTCAATGGCATGCGGCACGCCGGCGGTCGCCCCAGACGGATCGACGTCAATCACGGTCATGGCTTGCTCGACGGCGGCACTGAGGAGTTGGCCTGCCACGCGCACGCGGCCATAGTGGACGGGCACGACGTTGCCGGGGCCAATCGTGGTGCGGATGCCTTCAAAGCTGAACGTCGGTTCGTCCACGGCCTGCTGGATATGGGGCTTCGCGGGCGGAAAGAGCAAGTAGGTGAGGGCCGTCGTGGCAATGCCCACCGCAATGCCGACCGCCGCATAGATCAGGAGCGGGATCAGGACGCTACTCTCAATCCCCCAGCGCGGAATCAGCCACACTTCGTCCTGGTCCTGCACCAGCGTCGTCATGTAGGCCTCAGGCGCAATGACTTTCCCGCTGATACTGACTTGGGCCGCAGGGATGTCTGGGGGCAGCACATGCGCCAGCGGCACACCTGGGGTGAGCGGGAGCCGGACGGTGCGCCAGTGGCGATCCGCGCCCCGCACGGGGGAACAGACAATCACGAGTTCCGCGGTGACAAGCAGCCCTTCACGCGGACAGGGCGGGGGACGGGGAAGCCTGCGCATACTCTTCATGTGAGCGGCCTCCAGCGGGCGACTTGGAGGAGGCGCGGGCGCCAATGCCGACAGCGCTCCAGACTGACGCCGCCCGTGTGTTCGCGGGCATGCACAAACAGGCCGCCGTCCAGCATGACGCCGACATGCCGCGCAAAGGGCAGCGTCTCGACCTTGGCGAGGATGTAGAGATCCCAGGGGCGCAGGAGCGGGAGCGGATCCGTCGCGGTGGTGTGCCACCACACTTCGACAAACTCCTCCGCGGCCGTCAGTTGATCCGTCGCGAGGTCAATGCCAAAGCCGTCCTTGTAGAGCAGGCGCACCAGATCCCAGCAGTCCGCGTGGGCGTAGGGCAGGCCCAGGTAGCGGTCGGCAATCGTGCGGGGATCGGGGATGGTCGTCAGCATACGAACAACTCTCTCAGTCCTCAATTAACCATGCCTAGGTAAATTAGTAAAACCTGAAGTACTATTATACCTACGCTTAGGAACAAGTGTCCCGAGCGTATAGCCCTCGCAGACGAGATCAAATGTTGCCGTGAGGAAATCGGTTTCCACACTATCCACTTGCAAGATGGCGCCTGCGCCAAACGGGGTCTCGTTGGGCTGTTGGACGTCAATCTGCCACAGCGTCACCTGCCAGTTCGGGTCCACGCCCCAGTAGTTTTCGAGGAGTGATTGTATGGCTTGATCCACGTTTGCGGCCGTCACGCGGATATGGACGAGGGCGTCGGATGTCGGTTCCTCTAGTATATCGAGGTCCATAGGGAAGGCGGTAAAGACGAAGCCGTGGAAGGTCACGTCCTGGTCGTAATTGACGATGCGGTACGGCGTGCCCGCCCCAGGAATGTCCACCTGCATCGCGGCGGTGATGACGTGATCGCTGGCGACACGGGCGTATTCACGGGCGAGATTGGCGCTATAGATGCGCGGCATGGCTAGAGCAATTCCTCAATGGTGACGGTGAAATTGTAGGCTGGTGGCGTCTGGCCGCTGAGAGGGGTCAGTGTCTCTGGCCCGCGCAAGGTGACCGGGGACGCCCACGTATCATCACTAAAGATGCCGACGGCATTGGGGACGTAGACACGGACTGACCCCACGCCGGCACCACCGGAGGTGCTGCCGTTTAGGCTAATTTGTACGCTATTGACACGTGTCAGCGTATAGAAACCGTTCTTGGCATTCCCGCCGGGTGAGGAAAATACACCACACATCTGCCCCGTGATGAGCCCATGCGCACCATTGAAGCTGAGTGTAATAGGTGTAGTAGCAAGAAAAGTAACATTATCCAAACTAGTACTGTGATACCAGTCAAAGGGAAGTGTGCCAAAGCGTTGTGATGCTAAGAAATCGCGGATCAAATGCATTTCGTTCGTCGTTTTGCCAAAATATGAAAGTACCCACCTACGCCTTGGCCGACTATGTTTAACACGCCGTATAGAGACGCCCGAGTCAGAATCGAACCGGAAGACGGGATCGATATAGTCGGGAACTGAAATCTCACTCGGGAGCGGCGTTTGCGGATAGGAGGGCATATTTCACGCTGCTTTTCTGTTATAATATATAGGCGCGCGGCTCGGGTCTGCAGCCCGCCAAGCCAGCAACTCCACACTGGTCAGCCGCCGCACCCTTCTTCCTGTGGAGCCGCTCTCAATGTGTGGAGGTTGAGCATGCATATTGAATGTATTTGCCAGAACCCCGACTGCAGAAGAGTCTTTTTTCGTAACCCATCGAGAATTAAAGATCCATTGAGAGTTTTTTGTAAGCGAACCTGCATTCGCCATGCCCCTTCTCTGTCTGAGAGATTTTGGAAAAACGTTGCCGTGTGCGAGCATGGTACTGAATGTCCCTATTGTTGCTGGGAATGGCTTGCAGGCCGCAGGCCAGAAGGCTATGGTCTTTTCAATGTATGTATAAATGGGAAATGGAAATCTGATCGTGCGCATCGCATTGCTTGGCAGTTGTGGAATAAGCGTCTTATTCCCAAAGGACTGTTCGGTTGTCACTACTGCTCGCACCCGCCTTGCTGTAATCCCTTCCACATTCGCCCAGGCACTGCGAAAGATAATTCGCAAGATGCAGTTAAGCGTGGGAGTCTCATTGGTCGTTATCATGGCGTTCAGGCTCGCGGAGAACAGTTGCCGCAATCTAAGCTTAAAGATAGTGATATTCCACTCATACGTAAGATGTATGTTGATGGATGGAAGATCAAACCGATTGCTGAGCATTTTGGGGTAGATAAAGTTGCCATCTATAATGTTGTTCATGGAAAAACATGGACACATATTCCCTCAACTATTTCTAATATAGACATTCTTATGCAAACGCATGCAAACAAAATGCGTGGCATAACACACCACAACGCGAAGCTAACAGAATCACAAGTCACATCGATGCGTCTGCTGTATGACCAGGGAGCGCGTCTCTGTGATCTCGGAAGGCAATTTTCCATAACACCAGAGCATGCAGGCCTTGTTGTTCGTCGTCGTATCTGGAAGCACGTTCCCTAATACCCTCTAGCGCTGTGTCATTCTGAGCACGCGTGAGATCTTTGAGGCCTCTCCGCGCCCTAGGTCGTTCAGCACCTCATTCAGAATCACTTGCTTCCCGAGCGCGCGCTGATCGGCGGCGCTTTGTTCGGCGGCGGCCTGGCTGGGAAAGTTCATAATGACGATCCCTGCGCCGGCCGCTTGCCCTCCGGCTGTCGGCGCAGCTCTAACAGCCGAGGCGAGCAAGGCTTGCATCTGGGGATGGTTGACGACATATTCGGGATTAACAGAACTATTCTCTCCAGCAAGGATCGTCGTGGGCTTATTCACAATTGCGCCACCTTGAGCCGCAAACGTCGTCGCCAGGTTCATGCCACTGCCCGACAGATCTGCGCCATAGCCTGAGGGTCCCACGCCGCCACTCACCGCCCCGCCAATGGCACTCGTGAGGAGCCCGACGCCCAGGTGGATGAGACTCTTCCAGGCTTCTTGCGACGTAATCTGGATGATCGACTGCAAGATACTCCGTGCCATCTCCCGGAACGCCTGTCCCACCGTCTTCGTGTGATCAGCGATGCTGAGGAGCGCGTTGGTCCAGGACTGGCCCACCGACTGGCCAAACGTTTCAAAAATTTGCACGGCCTCATTGAGCCGTTGCTGATGGCGCCAGGCGGCGTCTACCTGTTGGAGTTGCTGATCGCGCCCAGGCGTCAGCGGAATGCCCTCACGTTCACCCTGGCGTCGTAAGGCCATGGCGGGACTTTCATCACGCGGGCGGGTTTGCCCCATCAGCGATTCCAGTACGCGCTCATCAAAGGCTGTCATCCGCTGTTCGAGTGCGCGCTGGGCATCAGCGTTTTGCTTCAGGGCGATAAACCGGTCCTTCAGTACCTCCACTTCTTCTTTGTAGGCGCTGCGCGTCTGCGCGAGTTGCATCACGGTATCGGCTGCCGTCGTAATTGCCGCATTGCCAGCAAATTGGGCTTTCAGCGCCGCCGCGGCATCCTCATCGCGCGCTTCTTTCGTCTGGGTATACGCTGCCTGGAGGCGTGCTAACGTCCCGAGGGCCTGTTCTTCATGCCGCGCCAAGGTCATCGTGACCGTATCGATGGCATCTTGATAGGTCTTCGCATCAGCAGCGGCTTCCCGGGCTCGTTCCTCTATGCGCCGGATATCTTCACGGCCTGTCGCATGCACGCGCGCCATCGCTTCACGGTCGGGGGTTTGCTCGTCCTTCCCGACACGCAGGGCTTCCTGCATGCGCTCGGCTTGCTGCACCACATCAAGCGGGCCGCGAGGAATCCGACGCAGGACGTCTTCAGCGAACGTGCTATTTTCTCCGGTACGCAGCGGGATCCCGCCATGGCTCGGCCCCGCGTTGTAGGCCGTGAGGGCTTTATTCATGTCCCCGCTAAATTGCTTGAGCAGATCTGCAAGGTAACTGAGCCCGGCCCGCAGATTGGTTTCCGGGTCATAGGGGGTCTCTCCAGCGCCATACCGTGCCGCCGTCCCCGGCATGAGTTGCAGGAGCCCCATGGCACCTGCCTTCGACCGCGCCCGTGGATCGTAGCCGGACTCCTGCTCGACCAGGGCTTTGGCGACACTCGGGTCAATGCCGCGCTCCCCCGCCAGCCGCGTAATTTGCTCGTCATACGGCGACGTCCGCATCCCCGGCTGCAGCCCCTGGCGGATCCCTGGCCCGAGCTTGTCAAATTCTTCGCGGATACTTTTGACCGTCTTTTCCCACGATTTGAGTTTGAGATCGGCGATGTCGAGGGCGGGAAGAAACTGGGCATCGAGGTCAATATTTTTGAGGGCTTTTTGGCCCTCCTCAAAGAGTTTCCGCAGGCGGTCCGGTACGCCGCGCATGGGATTGGCCGCGGCATAGTCGACGTCCTGCTCACTCTCCAGCATCTTCGCGTTATTCGCGATGATCTTTTGCTGTTCCGCCTGGAGTGCCTTGATCCGTGCAAGGGTCTGCTCAACGGTCATGCCCATCCGGGCAAAGCCCGCACTGAGATCAGGGTCCCCCGCCTCAAAGCGTGGGGAGAGTGAGGCACGTAACGCCTCAATTTCCCGCTGCCGGGTCATGATCTCCGGGCTTTGCTGCAGCGACGGCGGGACGACAGGGGCAGGGCCGCCCAGGTCGCGTTGCCGCTCTTCCCGCACCTCCCGCAAGGATTTCAGCATGTCGGCCAGGCTATTGTTGAGTTGCCCGAGCCACTGAATGAGCCCCGAGTTCGCCAGCGCGTCCTTGAGGAGCAGGATTTCGTTGCCGAGCCGATTGAACGCCGCCTGCGCACTGCCCGCGGCGGCCTCCGCTGCGGGGCCAAACTCGGTTTTGAGTTGACGGGCCATGGCTTCGAGGAACGGAATGGCTTCCGTATGCCCCTTGCGGATCATCTTGTCGAGTTCATCCGTCGTGACGCCCATCGCCCGCGCCGCAATCTGGAAGGCACCAGGGAGGGCATTGCCCATCTGCCGGCGCAATTCTTCCATGCTGACGGTGCCTTTGGACACCATCTGCTCAATGGCCGTGCCTAACTGATGGAGTTGGGCCTGGGTCGAGCCTGATGCCCGCCCAGCGAGCATGAAGGATTCAAAGACATTCTGGCCGCGGTCGCCTTCGAGTGCCGTCCCACGCGTCGCCGACGAAAAACGCCGATAGGTTTCGGTCAGCGAAGTCAGTTCCAGGCCAAAACGATTCGCAAAGGTGGTCAGTTGCTCAAAATTCCGCGCCCCGGCCTGTTGTCCCCCAAAGAGGGCGGCAAAGCCCAACCGGACGCCTTCCATGCGGGTACCCACCTCAACAATCGAGGTGGCAAGACTGTGCATCGCCTGGACCGCGCCTTCAATGGAGGTGACAATGCCCAACGCCCCGGCGACGCCGAGGAGGCGCTGCCCGATGGCTCCGAGTCCTCCCAGGCTACTACTGAGACTCCCGCCGGTGTTAATGCCAAACTGCTGGAGCGTCCGGAGTTCCCCCTGGGCTTCCCGGATGCCCGCTGCGAAGCCCCGCAGTTGTTCACTCGCCGTACTGGAGAGCTGGGCCCCAAAGCGGTCGACCATCTGACCGCTGGCGTTGGTCGTGACCTGAAACTGCCGGAGAGCTTGCTCCCCCTGCGCGATCGCTTGCCGCAAGGCTTGCTGGGAATTGCCCGCGGCGAGGGAGGCGCGCGAGAAGCTCTGGATGGCGTTTTCAATAGCGGTAAAGGGCAGGGCGGAGAGCGTCGGCTGCAAGGCCGCTATCTGGGCCCGCAATTCCTGAATGCGCTGTTGGGCGGCTTGCGTGGCCGCACCAAAGCCCATGGTTTCCATGCGCAGGGTCGCGGTCAAAGTCCCAATATTGACGTCTGCCACTGTCCTACGTCCTTCCGTGTGTCAGCGATGTCTTCGCTGTGCTAGGGCCACGGGACCGCATGCCCACTGTCCAGGAGGGCTTGATTCACGTCAACGCCGGTGTGCGTCGTCAGCACGCCCAGATAGCGCCCGTAGTTATCCGTGCGATCCTTGATCGTCACCAGCGTCACGGGCGCCGGGAGTGGTCCGAGCAGCGATGCCAGATAGTCGCGGGCGATCTTGCCTTCGGGCGTCGCGAGTTCTGGGGCATTGAGATGGGCCAGCCGAAGCCGCATCCCGCGCCACCAGAGCGAGAACCCGCAATCGCAGTCTAAAAGAACTGTATCAGCATCGACTATTCGTGTGACGAGGGCGCTATAGGTATACAGCACTACGCCTTCTCCCCGTTGTAGGGGATATAGCCGGTCCGGGGCACCTCGGGGAGGCTGTTCCAGAACTCCGCAAACTGCGTCATCCGGTCCTTCAGCGTGTCCACATCAGGCTCCACGTGCGCCGGCGTCGGCGCATAGCCAAACCAACTGCGTACCTCGTCCCAGGTAAAGGGGTCGCGGCGGTGCTCACTATCGCGGTGCACGTTCATCGTCACTTGCAGGAGGAGCAGCAGCGGGGCCTCCCGGCGTTCCTGCTGGGCGAGCTGCGCGGCCTTGAGCAGATGCGCCTCGCGAAAGGTGAGCCGCCAGAACTCCGTCTCGCTTAGACCAAGGACGGTGCGGTCATAGGCCCAACAGGCGTCCCAGTCGATGCGGCCAAAGGGTCCGGGTCTGTCCCGCCCCCTTGCGGTGTCGGGTCGCTCGGTGCGGGCGGACTCGCCGCTTGCCAGGCTTGCATCAGGGCAATGGCGAACGGGACGAGATCGCCCGGCGTCATGTACGGGAGTGCCTCTTCCACCTCGGCATAGGTCAAGGACGGATCCTCGGCCAGCAAGCCCTGCCACACGAGGACGCTGATGTCCGTCACACTGAGCGCGGCCACATCGCCGTCCGCCAGATTCTGCGCCAGACGCACCATGGCGGAAAAGAACGTGCGCTCCTTGCCCCAGTGGCGCGACAAGGCTAACTCACTCTGCCGCACGGCCCGCCGGTCAAAGAGCAGGTGGCGCTCGCGGTCGAGGGTGACCGGGACGGGCTCAATAATGCGGGGGATGTCCATAGGAGATACCTTTACGATACGGACGAGAAAGATACAGTTCTATGCGAACGCCATGGCCTCATCGGGAGACAAAATGAATCGCAAAGGCAAAGCTCCCTCGACCGGCGCATTCGGCATGCTGAAATCGCTCACAAAGGCATTAAAGGTCCACGTCGGATTCCCGGTAACTGGAAGTACTATCGTGATCGCGAGTGACGTTCCAGCAAGGGCTGCAGTCAGCAAGGCTTGATGCTGGGCATTACCTGGGACCCAGTTAGCATCAACAGTAATAGGCTTTCCACGCTTAAGAGTAGGTATACTAACGCCCCAGCCGCCGCCATCATGGCTCGTCACATCAGTCAATCCAGTACTAAATCCAACATCCGTAATATTTCGCACCTCCGGCACGGTCGTCCCCGCAACCTTCAAAAGCGTGCCGTTTGCAGACTTGGCAAGTGTTGTCATGCCCTATCCCTTTCTCATAGTTAGGACGGCGACCAGGTCATCTGGCCGTCAATGGCAATCGTCACAATGGATTGCAGTGGCCCGATGGGCATATTGGTACTATGTTCACTTACCCAGCCGCGAAAGGCACAGATCGCATGCGGCGTGCCGGGGGCAATGAGCAGCCACGGCTTGCTGACCCCGCCAAAGGCGACGAAGAGCAGCCCGGTGAGTTTGTCATGGGTGGCATGTAAGGGCACCAGGTTGATCTCAACCCGCATCGCCTTGCCACGCTTGATAATGGGGATTGACACGCCGAAGCCGCTGGTGCTATCGTGCGGAGAGACATCCACCATTTCGACCACAAACCCGGCATCTTGGATATTGCGCACTTCCGCAATAGTCGTATAGGTGCTATCGAGCGTCAGCGTGCCCCCCGAGGTATAGGCGGCATTGCCGACCGAGCCCCGGAGCTTCAGATGGGTCGCATCGACGCGCTCGACAATCCAGATGCCATTCGCCGCGGTCAGGCCGACCACGCCCGTGATGGTGCCATGGGAGGCCACGGCAATCCCGTGCGGGGTCGAGGTGGTAATAACGATGGGGGTTGCATTTGTCCCAGCACTAATGGTTAGCGGCGCAAGAGGCACATCATTGCCCAGTTGAAGCGCCATCCCGAAGGCTGAACGGGCCTGAGTCGTCATGCTGCAGACCCTTTCTCGCTCTCGCTACTGCGGACGGGCTCCGGCGCTTTGGGTGCGGCCGCTGGCGCTGGGGGCCGTACCGGCGGCTTGGGTGCTGCGGGGGGTGGGGCCCGGTGTTCCGCCCGCTGGGCCGCGCGGTGGGCACGGGCCTGGGCTGCCGCATCCTCGTCAGCGGGTTCTTCCTCGGCCGGCAGCGTGACGTCATGCCGCTGTTGCATGTGCTGGGCAAAGAGGGCGCGATCGGTCGCCCAGTGGTCGCAGAACTCACACTGGAAGCGTTCGATGCCCTCCACTGTCTCGGTATGGTAGTGCAAGGATTCACTCATGGCGTCGTCTCCTGAGCCGCACGGGCGTCTGCCGCGGCACGCAGGGCTCTGAGCGCGGGAATGGTCGGACTGGGGACGAGGGGCGCACGGTGGACCGTATTGAGATGGGTCGTCAGCGCGGCAAACGTCAGGCCGCTGGCGGCATTGCAGAGCAGACAGACATAGGTCGGGGGGGTATCCCAAATCGCGAGATGGTACGTCGGCGTGGACATGGCGCACCCGCCCAGAGCGAAAAAAAAGACCCGCGCTCAGTGCCTCGACTGCACTGACCTGGGTCTCGCCGCTCGTGAGCCCGTGCTCCTGCTGCGTGATGCCAGAGAGAGATGATGGCTGGAAGCATGACAGAGTTTGCGGGCGGCGTCAAGGACCCGCGTTCGTCGCTACGGGTACCGCCAACTCGCAAAGCTCCGCCGATGGGGGCCCCGCCGCTGGCGCAAGCCTGCAATGGTGGCAGTGACGGTGTTGGACACGACACTTTCATTGCCGCCCGCATCCACGGCGGTCGCCCGCCAACAATACTGAATGCCCGCGCCCACCGTGACATCGGTATAGGTCTGGACGGTGAGCAGCACGGGGGTGCGCAGCACATACGCCCCGGTACACCAGGGCTGCCGGTAGATGCGATAGCCGACGGCCGTGATCCCGCCACTCACATAATCCCACCAGAGCGTTTGCGACGCGGTGGCAGCGCTGAGCGTGGGAGCCGCAAGGCAGAGGACGAGGAGCACACCCAGACTGCGTCGGTATCTCATGCCAGTGCCGCCATAATCTTCAGGAGAAAATACCCATCATCGGGAAAGATGGCGATGAGCCCATCGTTCCACGCCACGTACCACTCCCCTTCATACACCCCGGGCGGTAAGGCTTGCGGGGCCGGCCAGGTATAGCGGACGGTCATCGCTGCGGGACTGACGATCTCCACCGGCGTATAGGCCAGGAGCGTGCCACTGGGCGTGCGGAGGCGCAAGGTCACGGTCGCGGCCCCCAGGTCTCGCGTATTGAGCGGCCCCCCGGCCAGCGTCGCGTCCAGCGTCGGGGCCGTGGCGCCTACCTTCATCACAAAGTCATAGTCCGTCGCCATGCGTTAGGCCTCCACATCGGCAAGCGTGGGAATCTCCTGGATATCGGCGCGGGCCGGCCGCCGCTCGCCAAACTGACTGCGCAGCGGGCCATGCACGACGCCCGCCGAGGCGACATGCATCGTCACCTGGGTCTGCGTCTGCCCGGCGCCGGTCACGAGGGAACTGGCGCAGAGCGTCACCTGGCTCCCGGTCATGCCCTGACTCGGGCCGTCCGCGTTGGCCGTGAGGGCCGCACTGGCTGCTTCACGCAGCAGGGCGTCGAGGATGGCATGCGCGAGCATCTGGGGCACCGCGGCCACGGCGCCGTGCTGCGCGCTGAGACTACTTGCCAGTGCGTCGGCCATCGCCTGGGCCACCGCCGGACGCGCCAGCGTACTCGTGGCCAGCGCACTCGCGAGGGCCTGGGCTCCGCCTGCGGCCTGGAGGAGGTCCGTCGCCACGGTCCCGACGAGCGCCTGCGTGCTCCCGGTCCCTGGCGTCAGGTTTGTGGCGACCGTGGGCACGCTACTGGCCTGGGTCAGTGCGGGGCGGAGGGCCTGACTACTCGCGAGCACCGTCGCGATCGCGGCTTGCACGCCCGCAGTGGCGATAATACTGCTGGCGATCGTGCTGGCCAACCCCTGTACACTACTACTGCTCGCACGACTGGCATTGCCGACTGGACTCGCGAAACCCTGGAGCGTGCCTGCCGCCTGGACAAGCGCATTCCCGATGACGAGGGCGACGGCCTGCTGGACGCCCGTGCTCGTCACAAGACTACTCGCGAGCATCGCCGCCCCGGCACCGCTGCTGACGCTGGCCGCATACGTCTGCGCGGTCGGATTCCCGGTCACCTGACTACTGGCGCCCTGGGCGCTGCTGCTCACGGCCTTGAGCGAACTTGCTATCGCGGTTGTCAGCGCCTGTGCCACCCCTGCGGCACTGAGGAGCGAACTGGTGAGCCGCGCACTCACGGCTTGCACGGCGCCCGCTGCACTGACGACCTGGTTGCCGATGGGACTGGCGGTCGCCCCACTGGCCCCGGCGGCGGTCGGCAGCAGTTGGGCCAGGATGCTCAGGATCACGCTGGCCTGCGTCGTCGCGAGTGTTTGGAGCGCCTGACTGAGGAGCGCGCTCATCCCCGCCTGCGCACTGCCCGCCCCTTGGACTGAGGCTAGCGTCGCCAGGGCTGTCGCGACGGCCTGTCCCGTGGCGGTCACAAGCGACGAGGTCAGGCGGGCGGCCGTCCCCTGACTGACCCCGAGTCCACTCGCGATGGCACTCATCAGTTGCGTGCTTGCGGCGCTGACCGCGCCTGACGCTGTGGGGAGCATATTCGTGGCAACCTGGGCGCTCGCGAGGGCCGTCGCCGTGGCAATGACGCTGAGGAGTGCGCTGGCGATGAGGGTCGCTTGTCCCTGACTGGCGCCCGTTGTTGCCTGTAAAGAACTGGCGAGTTGCGTGGTGCTCGTCTGGACCGCCCCGCTTCCCGTCGTCACCGCGTTCATCAGCTGGGCACTGGTCGCTTGCGCTGCGCCACTCCCGCTGCGGAGACTACTGGCGAGGAGCGATGCCAGGCCGCTACTGGTGGCTGCGCCACTGCCGAGGGCACTGAGGAGCAGCGCGGCCTGGGCTTGCGTCACCCCGGCGGCCGCGAGGACTGCGCTCATGAGGGCACTGCTGGCCGCCTGGCTCTGACCAGTTACGGGTGCCAGCGCACTCGCGAGGACGACCGCGAGGGCCTGGGTTGTGACGCTGCGCGCCAGGAGGGAACTTGCGACGGCTGCCGCTGCGGCGCTACTGGCCCCGGTGGCCGTACTGAGGATGTTGGTCGGCACGAGCAGGGTGGCCAGCGCCGTGGTGAGTCCTGTGGCTGCCTGCAGGGAGCTGGCGAGGAGCGCCGCCGTGGTCGTGGCCGCGCCACTGCCACTGCTGAGCGCACTGGCCAGGAGCGACGCGGCCGCGCTGGCTGTCCCGCTGACTGCCACGGTGGCCACGGTGGGCGTGAGGAGCGGGGCAAGATGCGCCCTGGGCTGCTGCGGCGGCGGGGGCGGATAAAAGATCGCCATGGGTTAGGGCTTGGGCGTCTGGAGCAGCGGGGCGGCCTGCGGGTGCCCCTGCACGCCACTCTGGAGATGTAGGGCATGATACTCGACAAACGCCGCGGCACACTGCGAACAGATATACTGCCCTGAGGGGAACTTGACGATCTGGTGCACGCCCTGGAGGCACAGCGCGGGGATGGCCATGGGTCCTGCCTCCTCTATTGCGGCGTCAGGAGGGTCTGACACCACGCGACAAAGGCGCCGACCGTCTCGCGTTCCTCATCCGTCCCGTCAAAGGCGTCGGCGGCCAGCGTCATCGCGTGCAGCATCGGCGGCGTGAGCAGGCGCGCCACGATCTGTTCTTTCACCGCCTGACTCTCATCAGGGCTCACGTCGCGCTCGGGATTCGCCTCGTCCCACGCATCAATCGCCGCGTCGACGCTGTCGCCGACGGCCATATTGGCACAACCGACACAGGTGACGCTACAGGCGGGGTCCCGCCAACTCATCTCCGCCACCTGGCGTTCGCCCGCACAGCGGCTACAGGGGTTCGTCGGGATATCGTGATAGACCGGTTCGGCCATAGGATGCTCCTTGAGAAAGAGTGGGGGCGGAGACACATGGACAAACAGTTCATAGAGATAATCGCCATAGTCAATGGCCGCTGGTCCCTGCAGATGCAATACCTTATTGGTTGTGGCCGCAAAGAGCAACGCATCGGTAATGAGGTCGCGATAGGATTCACCGTAGAGTCCACTATAGCGTGCTGCGCACTGTAGGACCTCGCCGATCTCGTCCGACGACAATACCTGCTCGGGCGTCTGATGAAAGGCCGGTGCCGTGCCTGCGGTATAGGCATGCCACAATGCAGGCTCAGCCATGGGCAGGCTCCTTCTCCTCCTCAGCGTCCGCCGGGGGAAAGCGCAGGTCATGGAGACCCGCAGACTGGACGAGTTGTACGTCAATATCGTCATCAAAATCGGGACTGAGCCGCGTGACGAGCCATGCCTGCAACTCCACGAGGAACGCCCCGAGGTCTATTACGCAACTATGCAGGTCGACGGCGAGGCTAATATAGGGGATCGCGCCTTCCTGACGGCGGGAGCCCGGCGTGCGGACCCGCAGCATATTCCACCGGCTTCGGCAGGCGTCTGCCGTGGCGGCACTTGCCGTCAGTCTGCACTTGGGGCACTGTGCTTGATAGGCGACGGCGTGTTCACGCCAAGCAATATAGACCACCGTCGGCGGTGTGTGACACAGGGGACACCGCTGAAAGTCCTCATGCGAGAGGAGAAGCGGTTCGGCCATTGGACACGTCCTTTCCTCTTGCTTGCACATCTGTCCTCGCGTATACTCGGCATCCGACAGTGAAACCCCCAGCGCCGTGCAACCGGCCTGGGGGATGGCACCTCTACTACTGAACAGGAGTAGCGTCGATGCAGTATATATCTACCATTCTGAAGCCTACAACTCAAGATCTGACGGGCGAAAAGTTTGAACGGTTGATTGTTATAGGCTTTCGAGGCTATACGACCGCCGGGCATGCGGCATGGATTTGTGACTGCGCCTGCGGCAACGTTGTTGTCTGTCTTGCAAATAATCTCAGAAGCGGCAACTCGAAATCGTGCGGCTGTTGGAAAGAAGACTTTCCAGGACATCTTACGCACGGGAAAAGCGCGACGCCAGAGTATCGTATTTGGAATACGATGATTCAGCGCTGCACAAATCCTAAGCAAAAATCGTATGCAGACTACGGGGCACGAGGCATACAAGTATGTGAGCGTTGGGCACATTCCTTTGAGGCTTTCTATGCTGATATGGGACCACGGCCTACGAAGGATCATACCATAGAACGTCGTTCAAATACGGGTCATTATGAGCCTGACAATTGCGCATGGGAAACTCGTAAAGTTCAGAATAGAAACAAAAGTAACAATACCATGCTCACGCATAATGGCGTTACGCAATGTGCGGCATCATGGGAAGAGGATACAGGCATCAAACGGCAAACCATCTTATATCGCAAGCATAACGGATGGTCTGATGCTGATGCCCTTACAATGCCAGTTGGACAATTTGGATACCGTCGTCATCGTCAATAGATACCTAAATAGACTAGGCGTTTGTGATCGAGTACGTCACTGCGAGCGTGCCACTAGTACTGACTGAAAGAGCACTAAATGAATCATGCGACAGGAGAAAGGGCCAGCTATTGGTCGTGGTCGTCACGATCATGCCCACTTCCACATAGCTTCTTGGTGCGCCAGCTGTTACGGTATAGGTCACAGTATACGTACCTGTTGCGCCTGCCCCTGAGACGGCGTTCACTGTAAGAGCCGCTGATTCGGTGGGTGTCTGCATCGCAACGTCAGCAACCGTGGCCGCTGTCGCCCCGGTCCCTGCCCACCCCACCTTACTGGTGATGCCGCCACCGAGCACGGTAATCGTCATTGAGCGCGGGGTATTCGCCGTGTCATTGATCGTCGTGGCCTGGCCGAAGAGGCCCACCTGGACCATCTTGGCAAAGTTATTGACGAGGAGATTGGCCGGCCCTTCGCGCATACCAATGAGGGTCTTGTCGCAGGCGCACCCGCCGGGGATGCCCCAGTGATCGCGATTATGGCACGGCTCATAGGCACGTACGGTGAGGTCCATACGAAACGCGTTGCAATCGATCTTCGGCTCGCTGACCCCCTCGATCCACTGCCCCGTGCGCGTATCCTTAAACCGCACCCGGGCCGGTGCCACGACCGGCGGGGCTAGCACGGACGTGAGCCCGCCATAGTCCACGCCGCGCCGGGCATAGCCTTGTTTCCGCAGCAGGTAGTCCCGCGTGAGGGCGGCAAATTCGTGCGCGTCCAGTTGCTCGGCCAACAGAGTCGGAAGCAGAAACGGGGTCATCGGGCTTGTCTCAACGGCGCTGGGCATGGCCAGGCTCCTTGTTGGTTAGAATGGTTATGGGCTACTTCAGCCTAGCCACCTTCGACATACGTCACCATGCACGTCCAGCCGGTGAGCAGGATCGGCGCCACTGGCAGATGCACGCCAAAGCCCGCCGCGGCGCCGGCTTCACACTCAATGCGCTCGTCCGGGGTGGCGACCCACTGCCAGCCATTGAGCACATTGAAGGTATCGGCGATGATCACCGTTTTCGCCCCGGCACCTTCGGCCGAGGCATTGACACCCGCGGTGCCCGCCGCACCGGTCGTGCCGCCCGCAATCTGCGAGGCCGGGGCGCCAATGACATGCGGGGCGGGCGTGGCCGAGACGAGGGTCGGAAAGGCGGTCACCTGGCTACTGAGTTGAATCGCCTGCATGGCACTGGCCGGCGGTACAATCGTGGTCCGCTGCGAGACGAGCACCCGCAGAATTTCAAAACCGCAGGTCGCACTCGGGTTCAGAAAAGCCAGCGTGACCGCCTGGTTGGCGACCGTGACCCCGCTACAATTCAGCGTATAGACACGACGAGCCATCGCATTCCTTACTGCGCCAGGAGCGGCGCGACATGGGCATCCTGGCCACTATGCGCCCAGAGGAGCAGGCTCCCGGCGGGGTCCGTCCACTCCGTGACCGTCCAGAAATCGTTCCACAGCGCCACCGTCATACTCCGTCTCCTTGTCATGTATGCATAGAAATACTAGGCCGATGTGTAATACATAAGATTCAGCCGTATATCTGTTACGCCGACGCCTAATCGTGCCTTAAACGCCGTATTGGCCGGAAGTTTGTACGGGGGATCAAAATCGAACGTGTAGCCACCCCCACTCGCCGCTAGCGGCATGGAGTCCACCACTGTGCCATCCCCTGCCCCATCCGTGCCGCCTTCTACGAGGTCAATGCGGCTGAGCGTCGCGGATGTGTTCCCCACCTTGATGCGCGTAATGTGCAGCGACAGCCCGGCCCCGGGCGCAGCCAATACGGCGGCATTGGTAGTCGCCGTGAGCGTTACCGTCTTTGGTCCCACCACATCGGCATTGCGCACCTGGGGCGGCATGTACGGGCTCGTGACAAAACGCCCCAACAGATCAAAGAACGCATCGACCCGGTCGGCGGTGGCGACAGCGGTCGGGACACCACTGGTGGCCTTGCCCCCAATTTTGAGCGGCTTCCCCGCGTCCGCCGTATCATGCGCCACCGCGCCTTCAATCGGGAGTGGCATTAGATCGACTCCTCAACCCAGTACGAGACCATCACATCCAGGGCGCCGCCGGTGGGTGCCTCACAGGTAATACGGAGATCTTCATTGAAATCCCCGCGCCCGATAATGCCGCCCCCGCCAGAACGGTGGGCTTGTTGGCCCGGTGGAATGCCCGAATGACGCAGCAAGACGCCAACGCCGGTCGGCGTCGAGGGCGTCCCAAACCCTATCGTCACGGCGACTTGATTGACCGTGACGGCGCCTCCCACCGTGACCGTGATATCCGTCGCGATAAGCTGCTGGGTGGACGAAGCTGGCACAATCAACGTGTCCGCCTGCGCCGCCGTGTACTGGACCGCCAGTGTTTGGAGATTGGGGAAATACGTCATGGTGGTCTCTATGCGAGAATGTCAAAAAATTCAATAATATAACTGACAGTACCTACGGTACTACTGGTGATATTGCGCACGGTAATCCCCTGATTCTGCCGCAACGTCAGTCCACGCTGGCCTTCACGCCGTTGGTAAATAATCTCGCTGGCGTCATCCGTCGCGCCACTCAGGACAATACCAGTCGCCGCGAGGGCCATCTCTTCCGAGGTGGCAAACGAGCGCAAAATGGTATGTGCTTCCGTCACACTGGTGCTATTGGTATCCGCGGTAATCCCGGCCGACAAGGTATCGGCGGTGTCATCGGCAAAGATGGTGACGCCCGTGCCTGCGGTGCGAGCGGTAATCCGCGCCAGGTACTGCTCCAGCAAAATGCCGGTGACGATGCCCACTTGCCAGTTGAAACGCCAGACATGCGTGACCACCACCTTGCGCGTTGTACTGGTGTTAAAGAGCGTGGCCATGTACTTGTTAGCACCCGGCACGATGCGATCAAACACCGCATAGTACGTCGGGAAGGACCCCGGCAAGGAAAGAACGCTCGCCCCGCCACGTCGATCAGCCATAGTACCTAGTCGTCCTTCGCTATACGTGTGTCAGGAGCACTCACACGACAGGGCTCTAGCAGCACAAAGCGCGCATCATCCGTATACTGGGCCTTGACCAGGAGTTGTACGAACTGAGGTTCTTGCCAGGGCAAGGCACCCAGAAAAGCGAGAAACGCCGCAAGATCAAACGCATGAAAGGCTCCAGCATAGAGCGGCTTGGTAAACGCCTTTTCACTGCGGATGACGGCCTGCATATCGGTACTGAACTGGCCATGGCCCTGGGCAACTAACCACGCATTAATGGTATCGAGGAGCGGATACTGCCACGTATCCTCGTCGTCTTCATAATGATCCTCATACCCAAACGTCAGTAAAATCTGTGTCACGTTGGACATGCAGAGACTCCCTCGTTGCATGGAAAACGCTACGTCAGTTCCTCATCAAAGAAAAAGAGTACTGCAACGTCTGAATCATCGACTACCCCGAGGTTGGTCACAATCACGCGAAACCCATCGAGCCCTGCCGTAGCCGAGTAGGGCACGGTGATAAAGCCCGCATGGGGTGGACGAAACTCCCAGTACCCCACGTTGGTAATGCCGAGCCCTTTAATGGTGGACGGCGTACCGTTCGCGACGGTATACACTTCGGCCCGAAACGGAGCCGCACAGATGACATCCACGCCCCAGAGGCGCCCGGTCGTCGCCGACGTGAGCTGTGCACTGTCGAGCGTCACACTGGCCCCGGTGGCGAGACTGGCCGAGGTGGCGTAGGTAATCTGCGGCGAGGTCAGGCCAATTTCCACATGCTGCCGCTGCACCGTGTCCGCACCAATCACGAGCTGGCGCGTCGAGGTTTTTTTGCCCGATGAATCGGGAGGGACCTGAATGTACGATAACGGCATAGTCTATTTCTTTTTAGCGTACAGCGCCATAGAAGCGATAACTCTGCTGCCAGGCCGTCAGTTGCTCGGTCACAAACGCAGGCGCCTGGTTTTGCAGCAACGTCTGGAGTTGGGCGGCCGTGATCGTCGGGGCCGCGTCAATCAGGACCTCGAATTCCAGGAGGGTGCCCGCCCGGATCTGCGCCTGCTCCGCCGCGGTAATCTGCCCAGGGTCCGTGCCTTCCACCATCGCCGTGCGGCCACTGCGCCCCGTCACCAGGAAGACGGTACTCCAGGGAATCCCCGCCGCATTATTCCCCGCCGGCGTGGCGGTATGGAGCAAACAGCGGAAGCGCCCCTCGGTATATTCGAGCACATGCACTTGTGACACGTGATGCTCCTAGACGCCCACACCACTGAGGGCCAGGGAGCCCAACGGGGGCCCCGCCACCGCGATCACCGGGAGGTCTTGCCACCAGTACGCCGTCTGGGGAGGAAAACAAAAGCCACGCCCGAGTCGCATGATACGTCCTTTCTGGACTAGCTCGCAATCTTGAAGTAGCAATAACAGTTCAGGGCCGCAGGCGCCGTCACCCGTATGCGTGTGGAGTTGCCGATATTGCACACGGGCTCCATGCCGAGCGGAAACTGTTTAATAAACGGCTGACTGAGCCCGGTAATAAACTGCGGCGCATCGAGGTTGCGCACGCTCGTAATGGTCCCTTCGGCGGTGGACGTATAGCCCGTGCCGGTGGTACTGAGCGTCATCACGGTCGCGGCGACGGCGGCCAGGTCGCTCACTTTGGTGATATCGGCCTCGACGGACGCCGTCACGGTCGCAAAGACCGTACCGGTTTCGATGAGTTCCACGACAATCGGGGTGGCCAGGGCTGCCCCATTAAAACTAATGCCCCATTCGACAATCCGCAGGAGCACCAGGGGGCGGAGTTGGAGCATGGTCTTGATGGCCGTTCCCGTCGTCACGGCGGCAAAGGCGGCGGTCGTTTGCATCGGGCCATTGCCCACGAGATAGAGGGACATGCAGACTCCTTACCAATAGGCGCGGCGTTGGACGGCCATGGTCATGCCGGGATGTTCTCCGGGAGGCAGATTGACCGTAAAATCGCCCATCGCAAAATTGTCGAGCACCTGCGTGGTCGTCGCCGTAAAAAGCCCCCCATACGGCCCCCCGACCGTCGAGCCATTGATGGCACTATCCGTCAGGTTATGCCGCAGCGTGCCATTCTGCCGCGTTTGGAGCGTGGTCCCTTGCGCTTCGAGATAGATGGTATCGCCACTCACCGGGGTCGCAAAGGTCACGCTAGAGACAATCGTCCAGGTGCCCGCGACCAGTTTCGAGAGGGCCACCGAGGTGCCCGACCACGCATCCACAAAGTAAAAATCCCCCGACCCGGTCGAGGCCATGCGCACGGTCGGCCCGCCATCGTCCGTGGCATTGTAGGTACATTGCGCCCAGTGATCGAGCGCCATGGCCCCCGCCCCCGTGTACGCCCCGCCCGAACTCCCCGAGGTCCCCTGACAGGCATTGGAGACAATCTGCAGCGCATTGAGGCCGCCGGGCGTCGCCCAGTTGGCCCCGAGCGTCCCACTATTGGCCCGCGTGAAGGCGTCAGTCGCGATGGTGGTCATCGGTTAGGGCACCACGCGCAGGTTGGTCGGGGCGTTCAGGACGAGACTTTCGGCCTGCCACGCCGCGAGTTGCGCCTGGGTGAGCGCCCCCGTATAAATCCGCGCATCGCGCATCGTGCCCAGCAGATAGCCAATCGTATCGGTGCCAAACCAGACCGGGACACTATTATTGCTCATCGTCCCCGTCATCGTCCCGGACCCCGCACTCACCCCGTCAATCCAGAACGTCACCGTGGTTCCGGCCCTGGTCACCGCGACGAGATGCTCATTGGCCAGATCCGTCAGGGTGCCGGTACTACAGAGCAAGCCCGGCGCCGAGCCCCCAAAGGCAAAGCAGAGCGTGTTCGCCTCCAGCCAGAAGACCCAATCATAGGGGGCTTGGCCCACGGACGTTTTGGCGCACAGCCCATTGCCATTGGTCAGGTTATCGAAGTTGACGCGCATGCCAATGGTCAGATCGCCGGTCACGCCGAACAGGGCATTGGCCGGAATCTTCACCCCATCATTGACGCCGTCAAAGAGGAGGCGCTGCGCTTGCCAGACCGGCCCGGCCGCGGGACAGGTCGTCCCCTCGCAGAGTTGCCCGTTGAGGGCATTCCCACTGGTGTCCGCCACACTGGTCCCCGTGCCCTCCCCCATGACCAGCTTCACGAGCAGCACGGCCCCGGGCACCGTGACCGTCTGATACGGATTGTCCACGCGCCCGGCGCCCGTCGTGGTGTCCGTGAGCGCGGTGCGCAAGGCCGCATTGGCGGTCTCCAGCGTATAGCTATAATCCGACGACGGCGTCCAGGTCGTCCCCGGATTGCGTTCCGCATAGGTCTCGGCCCCGGTCACCGACCACTGCCCGACGACTTTACAGTTGCCACCCGGCGTGTCGGGCTCGGGCGGCACAAAGGCCGTACAGGTCATGCGCGGATAGCCGCCGGGCTGGCCATTATAGATGTCATTTTCGGAGAGCATCTGTCCGTCATCGGCGGTCTGTGACCCAATGGTGTTTTGATCAAAGTAGTTATTAAAGCTGTGCGTGCGGCAATAGCGTTGCTCGGGATGGCGCACATAGCTGTGGTTATACCAGTTATGGTGCAGGGTGACGCGGGTATTCAGATGATCGGTGGCCCCAAAATCCGGGCCACACAGAATATAGCGGTCGTTCGTGCCCGCCTTGATGAGTTGCGACCAAGAAATGGTGATGTCGCGCGACGCCGCGTCGGTCTCGCCCCCCCATCCCCCGATGGAGACGGCGGTGTTGACGCCATCCGTGTTGTCGGAGAGGGTGACATGGTCTATCCAGATGGTCTGCGAGCCCCCGAGAAAGCGCAAGGACCAGGTATGCACCCCAATGAACGCGACGTTGTGGATAATCCAATTATGAACCGCACTGAGTTGGAAGGCCGAGTCGGCACTGGCGATGACAATATTGGCCCCCCGCCCATCAATGGTCTTGTCGTGATTATTATTAAAGCCTTGCATGGCGAGCGTCGAGGCCAGATTGATCGTGCCCGACACCGAAAAGATAATCCACTGCGGCCCACTGCGCGTCACACAATCGCGCAGACTATTCGCCCCCGCATCATTCAAAGTGCTCACGGTACACAACGAGCCGCCCGCCCCGCCCGTGGCAAGGCGGCCATACCCGACCCGGTAGTTGAGCAACCCTTCGCGCCAGAGCTCATTCGAGGGCAAGGTCGCCTGGGCCACCGACGCCAGAAGGCCCCACACGACCAGCACGCCCAGTACCCTGCGTCCCACGTTTCCTCGCATCAACCTCTCCTGTGTGCAGCGCTTGACTGCATGTGATACACTCCGCTTCGTTGCGGCAGTAGCTGGGCTATGGAGCAGGATGCCACCCCTGTGGAGACTGCACACATCGAAGGCGCTGTCGGGCGGGAGCAGTGGGCCACGCCATGCGTGCCGCGCTGCTCCATGTCCCGCCTCACAAAAGCACCCCATTGAAGTTGTAGGGGCGTTCCCCAAACGTATCCGCCAAATTTTTCAAGATGACCCGCACGGTCGTACTGGCCGTGAGCCCTGCCGTACTGATCCCAAAACTGTCGGCGGTACTCATCAGCGCGGTCCGCACGGCCAGCGGCAAACTGCCAAAGGTCGTATTGAGGGTCACGCCGCCGGTGAACATCGAGGGCGGGACGGTGCCCGTTTGCCGCGCATAGATGCCGCCAAACCGCTGCAAAAAACTGAACATGCCCAGCACGCTCCGCACCACCCCCAGCCAGGTATCGGCGGTCGTCACCCACAAGGCCGGGATATGCAAAGCTTCGAGGGCCGTGCGCACGGCCGTCACTTGGCCACTCGTGAGCTGCGGCGCCAGATCAAAGGGCAACGCCGTCACGTCGGGCTGCGCACTCACGCTCGCATCGTCGGAGACACTGAGGTCGGCGCCGACCACCATGACCGGCTCAAAGCCATAATCCATCGCGGACCAGTCACTCAGCGTCTCAAAATACTTCGGGCGCCGTGCATCATCACGCCCGCTGCCCGTGCCAATCACCGGCACAATATACAAGCGAAACGCCATCCCGAGGTCCTCATGGCGTACAGGCCACGTTACTGTAGGGGCCAACCTGTCCCCCCAGTGTCATCGCCAGCCGGTAGTGATACGGCACACCCGCCACCACCTGCGTATCCGTCCAGGTGCGATCCGTCGCGGCAATACTTGCGACAGGCGCCATCGTGCAGGCATCGGCACACAGGGCTGCGCTACAGCGTTCCATCTGAAACGCGTCGCCCTGCGTGTTGCTATCGTCCCACGCCAGGGTCCATTGCGGGGCCTGGGCCATGACGGTGATCGTCAGACTATCGCTGCCGGTATTCCCGGCGGCATCATGGGCCGTCACCGTGACTTGCGTGGTCCCCACCGCCAGCGTCAGTCCGAAGGACCAACTGGTGGTCCCGGTCGCCGTCCCACTCCCGCCCTGATTCGTGCGCCACGTCACTTGGGTCACCCCGCCCCCCGGGTCGGCGGCCGTGCCGCCGAGCGTGACACTCGTCGCGGTCGTGGTATAGGTCGTGCTCGTCGTGGGCGCCGTAATCTGGAGCGTGGGCGCTTTATGATCGGCCGCATGGGCAGAGCAGGTCATCATGCCCACCAGCAGGAGCCAGAGCCATCCTCGCATCACCGCCTCCTCGTGTGCGCTAGCCGAGTGCCTTCATGACGCGCACGGTAAAGACCATATAGGGCCGCACCTGCTCATCGGTCCGCAGCAGCCACGGGGACTGCAGCGGACTCACGCTGAGATAGGCCAGGCCGCTGAGGGTCTGATTACTCACACTGCCCAGCGCGGTCCACGCCTGGATCGCCCGGGCCATCGCGGACTGAAACCCATAGGGCGTGCCGCGCACCAGCACTTGCACCAGCGGTTGCTCGACCGACGCCGGAAACCCATCCTGCACCCGCAGCGGCGGAAGCCCAGGCACGGGAATGAGCGCCAGGACCGCATCCCGAATCAGGATCTCGGGCGTGTCCTGCGGAATGCCGTAGAGAAAGAGATCGACGGCCAGCGTGCCGAGCCCCTGCGCTGCCAGATAGGTGAGGAGATCATTGAGCACGGGCATGGCTTACCCCTCGGGGTCGGGGGCGCGAAAGCGTCGGCGCGTCGTCACTTCCAGATCGGGCTGCACGAAGCCATCGCGCACACTCACGTCGACGGTCAACTGCGCAAAGGTATTACGGCGACACAGCTCGCTATAGTGCTGCTCCAAGACGGCGCGGACAAAGGCGCGCATCGCCACATTTTTCGGGTGCTCCAGGAGGCTCTGCCGCGCGGCGTCACTGAGCGCGGGCAGGGGGCGGCCATAGAGGTCGGTATGCCCCCGCGATTGCGCCATCGGCTCAGCCTCCGAGTGCCTGACGAATGGCGGCGGCAATCCGCTCGGCCATGCCGTCTGTTGCGGCATACAACGGCCCGCTTAAAAAATGGTGCGTTCCATGCGGATGAAACGTATCGGTTCGTTCGTGAACAACCAGAGCATATGGAGCTATGCCATTTTGACCATAGGTGATATGCAGTGGCGCATCGGCATCCCGCGCACTGCCCTCCAGTTCGACCTGCCCTGTACTCTTGAGTAAACCAGTTTTGACAGGGACGAGTTCCTGGCTTGCCGCGAGGATCGCGAGCGCCTCCACGTAGCGGGCGTCGGCGGCTGCGGCCCGGATGCGTTCCGGGAGCCGGTTCATAGCCCGGACCAACTCGGTCGCCCCTTTGACGTCCATCATCACGTTCATTTAGATATACACCTCGTAGTGATCGAGCACGCTGGCCTCGTCGCGAGCCGGGTAGATCAGCAGCAGCGGCGGGCTCGTGCCATCCGGCAACGTCAAGCGATCATGCGGGCTGATGCCTGGGGTTGGCTCGAGAAAGATCTTGGCGCGACTCACGCGCTCTTCGCCCGTGCCAATGGTGATGCGCTGTGGGCGCCACTGCACCCGCGCGGGACGCGTGAACGGCGGGCCATAGGTCGGGGCTCCTTCCAGGTCTTGACTGACATAGACCCGCTGCGTGATCGTCTCGCCGAGCATCTCGCGTAGAGCTGGATCCATTGGCCTCTCTCCCTTCTACACCACCCACAGGCGTGCGGGGCGTTCGGTGCCGCTGAGGAGGAGCCCGGTCGGATCGAGGGCGGCGACCATCTGCCCATAGCGCGTACTGAGCAGGCCCGTTCCGATACTCTTGCGGTCATACGAGATCCGCGTATCGCCGATTTGCTTACTGACGACGCCCGGACTGCTGAGTTCCATCAGGTGTGCCGTCAGCAAGACTTCGAGCATCGCGAGCGTCTCTTCCCCCACCCCCTGCGTGAGGAGGGCCTGATCCACCAACAGATGCGCCACTGCGATAAACGGCACCGGGTCGACCGTCGAGGGCCGGAGCGCCAGGACCTCAGTCGGAAAGGCACGCATACCACCCCCTCGCGTCTAGCGACGGCGCTGGGGCTGTTGGACATGACTCCCCTGGTGGTGCGTCGTCTCGTCGTGCGCGTCCTTGCTCTCACTGGCCTTCTCAGGCGCTGCACTGGCCTTAGGCGCCTCAGTGGGAGGCTCCTCAGCTGGCAGGATCACATGCTGGGGCATGATCGCCGGGCCAGACACGTCGCCCGGGTCCGTGCCCTGGATCGAGGGAAAGGCTTCGTACGTGCCCGCCTTGATCGTCGGGAAATCGCTATGGACGGCGGGGCCACTGACGACGTGTGCCCGAAGCTCTTTACGGTCGGCGGCCTGCTTCTTCACCGCTTCCGCCCGCACATGCGCTTCTTTCGCCATTGCCTCGGCATCCTTCGCTTGCTGTTCGGCCTGGGCGACCGCCGCCTCGGCTTGGCGCATCGCTTGGGCAGCATCGGCTTCTTCGCGGGCCGCCATCGCGGCGGCTTCCTGCTCGCGTAAGAGTTGGAGTTGATCGTCAGGGACATGCTGGAAGCGATCCGGAAACGCCTGCAGTTCCTCGGGCCGCACATCATCGAGCAGCGTCCCTGGCTCAACTTTCAGCATCGGACCAGGCTGGCGCACGATATTGGGACTCCCGTCTGCACGTAGACCCATCTGGAGATCAATGGTTGAGGCCCGAAAAATGTGTTTACCTTCAACCTTGTAAGTTGGCATTAAACTATGTCCTTTCGGTATATGATTGTGCGTGACATCTGCCGCACAATCTGCTATACTCAGCACGGTTTCGGGTTAGGGCAGTCGCGAGCCCTCGATCATAAGTCTCATGCCGCAGCGTGAGAGCCTGAGACCACATCATTCCACACCGCTGCGGAGGTTGCCTCATGGACAAGTATTGCCCCTCGTGTGAACAGACCCTCGACGCTGCGACACACTTTTATGCTAATAAGGCCCAGCCGAGTGGCTATAGTCCCTACTGCAAACAATGCACGCTGGCAAAGAACAAAACACCGGAGGCTCGTACAAAGGCCGCTGCGCGCATGCGCGCCTGGAATGCCAAGCATCGCGAGCAGATTAACGCGAATGCGGTTGAGGCCTACCATGAGCTGCAAGAGCGCCGCCAGACTGACCCAGAGTTGGATGAGCATCTTCGCGCCTTGTCGCGTGCCAAGAGCGCTCGACATCGGGAGTCCAATCCTGAGGGCACCAAGGAAAGCCTGCGCAAATATCAGGCGAACAATAAGCCCAAGATTAATGCGCGGCGCCGTGCCAGCTATGCCGAAGACCCCACACGCATTAAAAGCGAAGCGGCAAAGCGCTATGCGACACGCAAGGGCAATCCTGATGACGGCACGTTGACGCCGGAAGCTTGGGAAATGATCAAGGCTGCCTACGATTATCGCTGCGTCTACTGTCCGCTGGATTGTCGCTGGTGCAAGAACAAAACGCATGTACTCACTCGCGATCATATCACGCCCGTTGTGAAAGGCGGTCCAAACAGCGTGCAGAATGTTGTCCCTGCGTGCCGTAGCTGCAATGGACGAAAGCAGGATGGGCCTGCTCCCTTTCTGATACAACCTCTGCTACTATGAAACAATATAGTTCTCACAGTCCCGACATATGGGCTATTCCTGATCGTCCCGCAGCGTCCGATTTGATACGGGGTATTTCGGCACATAATACTTTATATTGGACTACCAGCCCCCCCTTCGTCTCCCATTCCACCGGCACAATGTCTTGCCCGATGGCCAGATCGACGACATCGCTCGTCATGTTGATGAGCACGGCCTGCCCCGCGGTGACATAACTCGACGCCTTGATACTGCCGGGGCCGAAGCCGGGGAGCCGCATAATACTCTCGACAATGGCCTGCGAGGTATTGGCGTTCAGGGCAAACGTCTGGATGTACTGCGCGGGGTTCAGGTAGAGGCGATACGGCCCGTAGAAGTTATCCCCTTGCAGCGCGGCCACCATCGCCAGCACATTGGGATACACGTTCGTCGCGGTCGCCCACGTCGCCCCCCCAGACACGACGTTGCGGCTGGCATGCGTGAGGACGCCCGGAATGGACAACCCGCGCTGCACGACGGCACTGCCGAGGAAGAAGATTTCCTCAAGCTTCTCCGCGACTTTGCGGGTGGCCGTGTCAATATGGGTCGTGTCAAGCGCGCCCCCATTGCGCCGCGTGGCGGCCAGCGACCGGGCATCGATGCGAAAGCCCTTCGAAATAATCGGCACCGGCACGCCGACCAGCGGAAAATTCAGGCGATCTTCTTCATCGTCCGTTTCCACCGCCATGTTGACGTTGGCGTCGGTCATGTCACTCACTTGCTCGTACTGCGAAATGAGCACGCCGAGCCCGCCCAGTTGCGTCGTGAGCCCGAGGGCTTGCAAGTCGGCAATGGCGTTCATGACGTTCGCGGAAATCTGAATGACGCGCCGATCCAAGAGTTCCCACTCGTCCTTATGCAGGAGGGTGTTGGTCCGCAAGGCCTGGACCTGGAGATTATTTTCGAGGAGCCGGGCGGGCATCGACTTGTAAAACGCCCCCAGGTTCTCAATTTCCACGATGTCATTATCGAGCATCAGTTGCTTCGGCATCGGCCTGGTGTCCTTTCAGCCCCACGAGACCCTGGGGGCGTGCAGATGATGGGTGGGGGCTAAATGGCGTAGACGCGAATGCGCGCCGGCGTCGCACCTGCCGAGTTATTGACGGATTCGGCCGCGCGCGCGACCACACAGTTCGTGGCAATGGTATAGGTCGCGGTGCCACCTTCACTACTGGCTTGCGCCGTATATTTCTTGAGCGTCCCGTCCCCGTTGCTGACCAACTCATCCCCCGTCACGATGGCGGCGGCCGATTGCGGGACCAGGGCATAGATGAGATCGCCGGGGCGGGCCTGCATCCAGCGGACGGTTTCGCCAGCTTGATAGGCCACATCGACGGGGGCACTCGCGGAGGAGCGGTCCGGGACCAACATTTCCCGGGCAAACCACGGGGCTGCTTCTCCACTCGCGGTCGCATGGACTTGCAGCTTCCCCGCATTGCCGCCTGAGCCAAACTCCAAGAGATGGCCGGGGAGAATACCTGCCGCTGCAGCGACACGTTCTTGCGGAATTGAGGGCATTCCAGCTAATAGTACGGTGTTAGGCAAAATAGTCTCCTTTGCATCAAAAAAGCGTTAACCCAATGCCGGACGCAGACCTAATTGCCGTTGGCGCTCGACTACCGCTTCCATCGTCTTCGGCAGGGGCGGGGCAGTCTGCTGATCGTCGGCATCATCCGTATCGACCAGGCGCAAGACCGGGGCACGCCGCCCATGATAGGTCGTCCCATCGCGCAACTCTTGCGGCGTCCGCTCTTGGCCGGGGACGACTTCCCCACTCATCACCACCAGCTTTTCGAGCCGCTTGATGTCCCACTGCTGCAACTCGGCTTCGCTGAAGGGGTTCTGCGTATTGGCAATGAGCAGGTTGATCGCTTGCTGCTTGCGGTGATCGTAATCCTCGGCGGCCAGGCGCATCATTTCGCGCAAGTGCGGCGGCATCGTGTCGATGGCTTCACTCAGCGTGGTCGGCTCATGGTGCTCGACGGGCACATGGCGCGGCAGTTGTTCGAGGCGAATCAGCGTCGCTTCGTCCATCAGCTCCAGGCGATGCCGGTCATCTTCCGTCCAGCCCGTTTGCGCGCTGTTGGCAATGAGGCGATTGACGTGGGTCTTGATAATCACGCTCGGGGGCGTGGTTGCTGCCATAGCCATATAGCCGGTCTCCTCTGGGGTGTCAGCCGTGGTGTGGGTGCCAGGCACCGGGATGAAACTCGTGTCTTGCTGGACCTCGTCGATGTCCGGCAAGAGCGTGATGACCTCATTGGCGACGGTCCAGTAGCGCCGACACAGGGCGCCGCCGCAGTGATAGACAAAGAACTGATTGACCGCATCGACGGATTCGACCCACATCGGCATCTGGTGCTGCCCGGCTTCGCGCACGAGACAGGCTTGCAAGGCTTGCCGCAGGTCCTGGTCGGTCTGATGCGTGGTGAGCGCCGCCTCCTGTGCGGCGGGGTCCTCCTCCTCTTCCTCGGCAGGCACCGTCACAGGTGTTCCCTGCTCGCGCTCCTCGTCCTCCTCAGGTTCAGGGACGCTCGGGGGCGTTTCATGGGTCACGAGATCGCGGACCACACGCCAGAGGCGTTGCAGGCGGGGGACAGAAGGGTCAGCATCCATCGTCACTTCCTCATGGGGACAGGTGCAGTGTGTGGGATCATCACAGCCACAGGCTTGCGTCGCATCATGGTGCAGGCGCGGCGCCCCACAGCCCCCGCCTTCACTCGACCAGCTACACGCGCCGAGACTATTGGGCAGCAGGGCCAGATGATCGGGCTCAATGACCGTGTGGATTTCGGCATAGGGGGTGCCGAGAAAGACGCCGGCCTGTTGCACGCCAACGCTAAAGAAGCCGGTCGAGACTTCGAGGGGCTCTTGCCGCTGCAGCATCTCATAGGCTTGCAGGGCTTCCCCGCCCAGCGCTTCGACGCGGGTCGTATCCAGCCAGATGTCGGCTTGCAGACTGCGCACCGCATGGCCCGCGCGATAGCCCGTGCCCAGGCGACACTGGCTCAGATGACCGATGCAGAACTGCTCCAGAACGGCGGGATCTTGCGCACTGAGCGGGAGCCCAGCGACATCGCGGGGATGACCGATGGTCACGGGAATAAACTCCCAGGCATCCGGGATCAGGGCTTCTTCGACAATCAGGCCATCATTGAGCACGCCACAGACAATGAGCACCGCAGGGGCGGTGAGGAAGGGAGCATCGGCGAGGGTCATGGCAATCGGGGGGACGACGAGGGCGGTATTGACGGTGAGACGTTGTTTGGTCGCGAGGGCGGGCGGGCCAACTGCGCCCGATGCCTTGCGGATCGCCTCGCCTTCACAGGCCTTGGTGTCCTTGTTCTTTTTCATACAGGCGTTGTATGAGGACCTCGCCACAGCTGCCCACATTCTGGCCTGCTTGTCACTAAGACCTTTTTTGTGCTTTCTTGCCATCTTCGTATCGAACGGCGGCATAGATCGCTGCTTTCTGCGTGACGACAAAAAAAAGAGCCGCACCCCCTGGAGAAGGGGTGCGGCTCAGGCAACGCTGGAGGCCGATCATCTCGTATGAGCGATGTACTATGTCAGAATGAACCGATAGAATGATGCAAGGATTGTGCCAGAGAACCGTGGCACGTCGTCAGAAGTATTGGGAAGAATGGAACGATTTGTCAAGGAGTATTTTTGGGGCGCGGATGCAGGGCGGCTCGGGTGCCCCCCGCATCCTGAATCGTGACCGGGCCCTGGAGGCGCTGCGACCGCGGAAGGTGGGATGGGGTACCGGCGGGCCGCGCGGGGGCCGGCACATGGAGCGCCGCGTCGAGGGCCGTCGCGTCAATCCGCCAGTTGGCGCCGATTTTGACCCCGGCGAGTTGCTGCGTCCGGAGCCAGTTGCGGACGGTTCGAGGATGCACCCGGAGGAGCGCCGCCACTTCGAGCGGCGTGAGCCAGGCCGGAGGATCGGCAGCGTGCCCCATCAGATCTCCTTCCGCGCGGCAAGGCAGGTCACCGGCAAAAACATCCGTCCGTCCGCAATGACCGCAATGGCGTGGCAAAATCCGTCACAGTGAAACCACCCACGCCAGCATATCCCGACGCTATGACAGATCGGGCACGTCCCTCCATCAAGCGCATACCAATAGCGGGCAGTTGTTTCTTGCCACCAGCCGGGTGCATTCGGGATCTGAAAGGCGGTTGGTACGCGGAGGATCATGCCGGCCTCCATTCCTGCCACTGCGCCTGCGGCGCCTGATTATCGAACACCAGCGTGCCGTCGATCCAGACTTCCAGGCGATAGGCCCGCGGGCTATGGGCCTCGCCACTCCAGTCGTGCACGCCTTCTTCTTCAAACCAGTAGAGGTCCGTGATGACCTCGCGGACGCCCGTCTCGAGGTCCGTCGCATAGAGGGTGAGGGTCATGGTGTCGCCAGGGCGGCTTCGAGCGACGCCTTGTGCTGCTGCAAGGCCGCGCGCTTCTCTTCCTCGGGGGCGAGTCGCGCCAGTTCGCCCGTCACCCGCGCCAACTCATGGGCCTGCGCATCGCGTTTGAGGTCGCGGATGCGGCGGTCGAGCGCCAGGGCCTTGTCCGTCACCCAGGGCGGCGGCGTGAGATCCTGCTGCGTATACTCGGTGTGCAGTAAACGGAGTTCGGCTCGCACCGCGATACAGTCATGCAGCGCAAGGGATGTGAGGGCCTGGCCCTTGTACTCTCGGATGCTAATGCCGAGCATACGATGTCTCCCTTTCTCGAAAGTGCCGTGGGACGCGGAGGGCTTGCTCCAACGTGACCAGCGGCGTCGCCATAATCTCATCCAACAAACTATAGCGTTGCGTGCGCATCGTCTGCGCGAGGCTCTCCAGGCTCACTTGATCCACCGTCGTGAGCGGAAAGACCTGATACGGGATCCCCGCGGATTGACACGGCCCTGAGAGCCAGTCGGGGTCCTGCCCCGCAACCCGGTAGAGATAGACCGGCACCTGCTTCTGCGCCCACGCACTATAGCGGGCATAGGCCTCCACAAAGGATGGGAGATGGCGCTCGCCCCCATCAGACACAATGCCAATCGCATCCAGCCGCCACTGCCGTTCGAGGGCTGCAGCCAGGCCACACCCAATCGACGTGCCGCCGTTCGCCGTCATCGTCTGGCCAATGGCTTGTATTGCCGCGTACGATTGCCCCGTGACCTCCCGAAAGTACGGCTCATGATTGAAGAAGCAGAGCCAGACCTGCCCGCGCGTCTGCCGGGCGACATACGCGGCCAGGCGACAGCCCGGCTCCATCGCCGTCGTCATCGAGCCGCTGATGTCAATCAGCCACAGCCAGTTGCCCTCAATCCCCGCGGCCTGCTCGAGTTGCGCCTCCGCAATGGTCTCCAGCTCCGCGGTGAGTCCCGCATCGTCGGCCCCGGCCTCCTGGGCTTGGCGCAGCGTTTCCCCGAGCCCCCGCTGGCGCTGCTGGGTACTGCGCGCCGTCGCGGCCTGGAGCGCCCCACGCGTCATGGCGACGGCGTCGCCGCCCCAGCGTTGGATGGCCTTCCGGCGCCTAAGAAGTTGCGCGGGGGTATACCGATCCAGCATGGCGGCCAGGATCGCAGGTTCCTGCAACCGATGGCTCAGATACCCTTCGGCCACCAGCGCCGGAATCTCCTCCGCCCGTAGAAAGCCCGCGACCTCATCGGCCTCCCACTGGGCACACTGCTGGAGGCGCGCAAAGACACTCCCCCGCGGAGCCTGCCCGCCGAACAGCCATGCCTGCGCACGGAGATCGGGCTTCGTATGACTCAGCACATAGAGCGCCTTGAAGCGCGCCTTAAACTGGAGCGCCGTGCGGTCCCACCAGGGCTCACAGGCTTCCCGCGCCCGTAAATAGGCATGCGTCGTCGTGCGCAGTCGCCGGCGGGCATGACTGCGCAGCCCGACGACCTTCCCAAAGGCCCAGGCCGTCACGAGATCGCGGGGACTGAGACACGCCAGCAAGGCCAGTGCCTGGTCCCGATAGGGGAGCGGATCACTCTGACCTGGCGCGGCGAGTGTCAGTACTGGCAAGGCAGTCTGGACATCGCGGATCGTCCCATGCCGCCGATTCCACGCCAGCGCATGCGCCACAAACGGCGCGTGGGTCGCGAGGGCCTGGCGCGCAGGCGCGATGTATGTCTCAAGCGTGCCATGCGCGGGCGTCATCAGGTGGCTCAGAATGGCCTGCGGCGTCAAGAGTGTCGGCTGTTCCGCCATAGCATCTTCCCTTCCAAACAGTCGCCCGCAGCAGCGCACCCGGCGTACTCACATGCTTCCGACGTGAAACCGTGTGCCGATACGAGCGACCTTCGTATGGGTGTGGAGGGTGCCTCGCAGCAGTCAGGCAGGGAGATACTCGCAGGAGTATCACGGTCGGATTTGAACCGACTACCATCAGGTTAATAGCCTGAAGCTCTACCCATGAGCTACGTGAATCCTTCCTGGGATACGAGGCGTCAAGAGTCTAGCAGAGCAGGAGAGAGTATGCAAGGGGCAAGGACGGCATGCGCGGGTTATTCGTGACTCGCAGCAAGTTTGGTGAGATTGACGAGATGCGGGATGTTCTTCTTGCCCGCCGCAAGGCGCAGTTCAGTCGTGCTCAGTTCCTGGCGACAGACGTTGAAGATGATGGCGCCGTTCATGCCGGAGCGACAGATGGCGAGGAGCAGTTCGAGATGGCGGTTCGTCAGGCCATACGATTCCAGTTCGTTCGTCAGGAGCATATTGAGGGCCATACGCCACCTCTAGCGTTGCCGCGGCTTCGTCTGTTTGTCGTACAGACTGGTGAGGCGGGCGGTCACCGCATGCGCCAGCGGATTGTCCGGCCATTTATCGGGGTGACACAGGACAATCAACTCTTTGAGCGTCTGGGCATCAAGGGCGGGGCTGCTCGGGGCGGTCCGGGCCTGGGTGCGTGCCGCCTCAAGTTGGCGCTGGAGGCTCTGAATCAGCGTCTTCTGGACGGCATCCCGCCCTTGAAAGTCCGCCAACTGCAGCCGCGCTTGGTCCAGTTGCTCTTGCAGGATCGCGGCCTCAGGGAGACTGGCCCCAGGCCTCGGCGCGGTCCGCGTCGCCTGGGCGGTGGCACAGAACGGCTCGCCATCCGCCTCGGCATCGAGGTCGATATGAAAGAAGCCGAACGGGCGCCGGGGCGCGGCCTCCCGCTGGCGGTGAAAGAACTCCCGGAGCTTCTCACGGTCCAGGTGCGCTTGGCGGTCACGATCGGACTGGGTCGCCATGGGATTCTCCTATGCGATGCCTGCGACAAGACTCGTGCTGCAGACACAGCGGCAATTCGGGTGGACGCTGGGAAAGAGGACGGGACCGATCGGGGTTTGAAAGGCCTCGTCCAGACCCACGCCGTCCGGATTCAGGGCGGGAATGGCCGCACAGATCGCGCAGGCATCCTCGACCACATACCAGTATCGGCGCACCGCGCTCGCACTGATCGGCCCGCCCTGGGTCGCCTGGCGCGTCGCAAAGTACAGGCCCGCATTGGCAAAGGTCACGCCCTCACTGGTCGCGATCTGTTGCGCTCGCGCTCGCAGCGCCTGAGAGGTCGCCTGGGCGAGGATCTGCTGGACCTGGCGCACATGCTTGCCCTGGCGCTCCAACCGTCCCTGGAGGAGGGTGAGCGTCTGCTGCTGGCGCGGGGTGAGCCCAAACGTGTCGCGGATGGCCCGGGTCCGCACGATGAGTGACGCCCCCGCCTCCTGGCCCTCGCGCACGACCTGCGGCACGGTGCGCAGCGTGGTGGCAGTGATGTCGCGCACCTGCGTGCCCACATACTGCGTCAGCCACTGCTCGACGTCTGGCGTGCCGGCGACAAAGAGGAGCCGCTGTCCAAAGAGCGCGGTCAGACTGGGAAAGCTGGCCTGGACGCCCTCCACGAGGATCCGTGCGCCCAGGGTCAGCAGATCCCGTCGGGCCGGGCTCGTCACCGCCTGATCCCAGATCAGCCCCGCCAGGGCACTGATGGCGAGCAGGTTCGGGCTCTCCAGCGCGTCAGGCACCTCGCGGGAGGCATGCAGGCGCGTCCGGGCGTCGCGGAACCACTGATACCACTGCGGCCAGAGCGTCTCGCGTGCCCCATCGGCGACGGCGAGCAGGCGCTTCGTCAGGAGCGGGCGTCGGGTCTGCCGTTGGAGCACACTCATGCGGCGGCCGCGCCTGTTCCTGGAGGTTGATCTGCAGCAGGTACGGTCCCTGGGAGTGCCGGCGGGGTGAGTGTCTCATCCACCGGCGCCACTTCGACCAGCGTCCCCAGTTCCGGCACCTCGGGCAAGCCCACATGCAGCACCCGAAATTCTTCGCGGGTGACCACACTATCCGCCATGCCCGGGCCGGCATAGGCCGTAAACGCACTCGCCCAGTCTTTCGCAATGGCGGCCCGCTCGGCTTCGCTCAGCGTATGCAATGCCCCCCAGTCCACTTTGTAGGTCGGGGCCTGCCGGGTCAGGGCGCCCAGGGCCACAAGGCGATCAATCAGGGCCCGTAGCATCGCCCGCTCGGCATAGCGGACCTGGCGGCTGCCCACCCGCCGCTGATAGGCGTCGTCGTCTTGATTGCCTGCCAGCCGTCCCTCTTCCGTGCCCAGCAAGACGCGCTGGGGGATCGCCCGCGTGCCCGCAATCGATTGGATGAGGACGTTGAAGTGCTCGCGCGGATTCGCCACCGTGCCCGCCAGCGCCTGCACCTGATAGCCTTCGAGGCCCAAAAAGTCTTTGAGGCCATGCTGAAAGTTTTCGACGTCCTCTTTCATCTGCTCGCGCACGTCCGGATCCACGCGAAAGCCGTCTTGCTGCGTGATGGTGATGCGCCGCTTGGCATCGCGCCAAAACATTTCGGCACTGCCGCCGACGACTTTGAGCAGATCAACCAGTTTATTGTAGACGGCTTCCAGCACCGGCAGCCCATAGATATCGTCATCGAGGCGATATTCGCCCGGGATGTGAATGACCCGCGAGGCATGCACGATGGTGCCTTGGACGCCCTGGTTCGGGCGCCGCAGGAGATCGGTGGGGGTGGCACCGGTATGGAGGAGGTACCTGGTCGGGCGCTGGTAGTCGGGGCGACTCGCATCGCTGCCAAATTCATGAATCGTGACGTACTCTTCGCTATAGCGCTGGAGAAAGATCACATCGTCAATGCCCCGCACCCGTTCCGCTTCCAGGCTCAACACCGGCTGATTGCGGAAGCCGAGCAGCAGAATGCTATAGTGGCCCAGGTTCGCCTGAATATCCGCGAGGGGCAATTGGGTCTGGAGATCGAGCCGCTCGACCAGGCTCTTCCAGTCCTGCTCAAACCGCGTATCCTGCGCCTCTTCGTCATCTTCGCGCACGGTCGGAAACTGTGCCCAGGTATCTTCCGGGTAGGCATTGACGAGGCGTTGCGCCAGGTCATAGCGCAGATAGGCACGCTTGAAGTCCTGATAGGTGAGGTGATCTTTATAGCCGAGGACGGCCTCAATATCACGCTCGCCCCGATGCGTCGAGCCGAGGGCATGCGACAGGCCGAGGCGGGAGAACAGGTCGGCCGCATAGGCGCGGAGCCAACCGCCGGGGATCTGGGTCGTATGCCCGTTGGTCTCCGTCATGCTGTGTCCCCCTCGCGCCCGTGCCCGAGATGGTGCCGTGCGGGATTGCCCGTGACGATGCTGCCCGCCTTGACGTCCCGCGTCACCACGGCTCCGGCGCCAATGACCGCGCCCGCATGCACAATAATACCGGGGAGAATGACCGCATTGCACCCAATCACGACGTCATCCTCAATCACGCACGGGGTATGGACTTCCTGGTCTTTGTGGCGCAGCTGCGGCCGTTTACAGTCCAGGATCGAGACGTTCGTGCCGACAAACACATAGGCACCCACGACCGTCCCGGCGGCCAGCGTGGCCCCATGCTGCAGATTACAGCCGTCGCCGAGGAGGGCCCGCTGCCCGATGGAGACGGCGTCGCCGATCGTACAGCCTTTCCCCAGACTCGCCCCCGCCAGGATCACGGCATGGTGCCAGACCTTGGTGCCGTCCCCGAGATTGACGGTGTGATGGACGACGGCGGACGGGGCAATAAAGACGTCGTAGGCCTCAGGCATCGGCGCATCCTCATGTCATGGCGTGGTATGGTTCGTCCTTGAGCACCTGGCGCTCATCCATAAAGAGATATCCGAGGTCTTCTTGGGACCAGACGCGGACCCCATAGTTGCCTTGGGTATCTTGCGTCGGGAACACCGCCGCGGGAATACAGTGCCCAATGCGAATATCGAGATCGACCCAGGGCTGAAACCCGGCCTTGCGGCATTTGGAGAACGCGTAGAGATCCTCGTGCGGGGCGGTGCGTTTGCCCGGCATGCATTCATAGAACGGCATGCCGATGGTGTCGATCACCTCACGACGAATGACACAAAAAGGACCGCCATAGCTATCGACCGGTAGCAAGCCCGTCTTCCCCGCCAGTTCCCCCCAGCGGTAACTCCGAAACTCCCCGTTGGGCAACTCATGGAAGAGGGAGGGATGATAGCCACGACTGCGGAGGCATACAAGAGGAGCCACAATGGGGACGTGATGGTCGAGGAGTTTGAGGATGAGATCCGGCTCGACAATGTGATCATCCGCGGCGATAACCAGCCACTCGTCCTCCGGTCGCATCTGCGCCACGCAACTATTGACCGCATCGGCGACCCACTGCCCGCTGACATGCACAATCTGCGTGCCCGGCGGCAGGCATTGCCCCATCGCCAGCATCGCATCAAAAAACCAGCCCCAGCGCATGAGATCACCACTGAGGACGCCAATGGTGCCGGGTGGGTGGTCAGTCACGGTGTTTCCTACCCTTCAATCTCGACAAACGCACTTTTCTCCCCCGTCGCATATTCGGTGCGCAATTGATAGACCCAGGGCGCTTCCTCGTGCCGAAGATGGATGAAGATGCGGACTCCTGCCTCGCCATACTCTGCGGCCTGCGTCACGACCCCCAGGAGTCGCGGGCCCGCCGAGTCATAGATCGATGCGCCCCAGACTTCCGTGCGGTCCTGGCCCTCCCCGTTCGCAGGGCTGCGCCATCGGAGGAGGACATTGTGGGCGGCACTCATCTGGAGCGTGAGATCGGTCGGCGGCTGGAGGTCGAGCGCTTCAGCCATGCTGCTGCTCCAGTGCCAGCGCCTGCCGTGCCGCGCCCCACAAGCGCAGGGCACGCAAAAAGTGTGCCGGCGTCCACGGCGCCTCGCGGGTCGCCAGCTCTCGACAGGCGTGCAGAAAGAGGCGCTCGGCACGGGCGCAGACACGGGTGAGGGCCTCGACATCATTGATGGCGCAGGTCGCCGGAGGCCGTGTGTCTTCCACCCTTTCTCCTCCTCGACAGTCTTAGGCAAACAACGGCAAGGTATGCGTCGCTGCAGCGAGTGTAGCACAGAATGTCAAGATGCGCTCAAGGCTCGCGTGTGTCCCGTCCCAGCTGCCCGCATAGGATGGCCCGGGTCCGCGCACCGGCGCGTGAAACGACACCTGGCCCTCGTGCGGCAACTCGACGTAGAGGACCTGCGCATACCACGGCTGCGCGGCATCCTGCGCCCACCCCCAGACGAGGGGCAGGGCGGTCGGCTCGGCGAGCAGGAGCATACAGACGGCGGTGAGGGCCGCTTGCTTGCGCGCGTAGGCGAGATCGCGATAGCGGGGCCCGGTGCCGTTCCCGCTGCGCCCGCGATACTGCTTGGCACGCGCCGAGGCTTTGCAAGCGCGAAAGAGGGCAGCGGCCAGGCGCCCGTCGGGGCCGAGGGAAGCGAGCGTGGCAAGATAGCGGCGGGTTTGAGCCGCATCACTGCCGTGGTAGACCGTGGCGGCATCGAGCAGCGGCATGGTGCGTTCCTTCGCAGCCTACGTGCGGGATGCCCGAAACACGACATAGGAACTGTCGCGCACACACTGCATAATCGCCGGCACTTCTTCAGCAAACCGCTTCAGGGCCGCACTATCCCAGGTTTCTTTGTGGCAATAACTCGCCGTACATCCTTCCACCTTGATGGTGCGCTGAGCCGCAAGCAGGAGGGGGCGAAGTTGCGCCTGGAGCGTGTCAATGTGAAAGGTTATAGCGGAAGTCGCATCAGCGCGAGCAATTTCCAGACTGCGGATCTGGGTATCATAGGGAGCAGCAATGGCATGTACCTGCGCATAGAGGGCCGCGAGTTCCTGGAGGGATTGCAGCATCGCGGTCTCGTCATGGGGTGTCATACCTGCACCTCCTGGGCAAGAAACACGTCAATCACGTCGGCAATCACCGCGTCGCGCCCATAATCTGCTGCGAGGGTACGTAAATTGTCTAAAGCATCGGCCATATCTTGTCGCTTTCGGGCTGTACGCGCTTCTGCATCCCGTCGCGCTTTCTCGGCGTCTTCTCGGTCGCGCTGGGCCTGCAACCACGCAAAGAAGGCATGTCGATCACTATCCAAGGCTTGTTTGGGGGTTAGGCTACACTCAGTGTCAGCACAAAAGGCATTCCACCATTTATAAAACGTTGGCCTGGGAATGTTTGTTTTTTGTATAAACTCGACAAACCAATTATTTATCTCACTGAGACAAGGAGACATTTCTGCCAATTTAGACAAAAGCTGCCCAACCTCTGCAGCATACGCCTTCCGCTGGGCTTGGGTTAAATCCTTGCGTGCGCTATTTTCCTGTAACTCAATCAGCGCATATTCCTCATCCGTCAGCCCTGCTGGCAAGAGATAGGCCTCAATCTCTTGCCAGCCCAGTAACGCACACGCTTCAAGACGATGCGCCCCAAAGACTAAATCGACAACCCCGTCCTGCAGATCCTCCTCCTCGTCCGAAGGCGCCTTCACCCCAATAGGCTGTAAGAGTCCATGCCGTTCAATGCTTTGCGCAATGTCTCGCACACTGGCGGTATCGACAGGGCGCCGACGGGGGCCAATACGAACAGCCGCAATGTCTACCGTGACAAGCTCTATTCTACGATCCTCCATCAAAACAACCCCTTATTCATGCGCGAGAACAGGTCATCTGAGGAGATAATCACCAGCAGCCGATCATTCTCTAGCGACTTATAGTAATCCAGATAACTCTTGCTAAATCCAGGGCCATTTAAAATGACAATCGCCCGATATGGGCTGGCCAGCAAAGACTCAATGATCAGCCGCACCTTGGCCTCTGCAGACCCGCTGACTTGCTGCCATTTACATTCAAGCAAACACCCCTCAGGATATTTCGTGGGGTGCCAGATGAGAAAATCAGGAATGAGGAGGGTGTGGGTCACAGAGCGCAACCCACTTGTGCGCCACTGATGAATAAAAAAGGGCACAGTACGGCGATCTGGGAGCTCTCGTACTTGCTGATAGCCGCACCGTTGCAGCCGATCGAGGACCCGATACTCCAAATCTTCCCCGTTCTTATTTGCCTGGCGCCCGGGCGTCATGCCTGCGTGGCGGACGATCTGTGACTCCGGCTCGACACGTGCCTCGCGGGATTCTTGGGACATCTCATGCGCAAAGACTTCCTGGCCGACATCCTCCTCAGCAGCCATGCGGCACCTCCGGGAGACGCAGGGTAAACCCAACTGACGTAAAGGTCTCAAGAAACGCGGGGGTTTGCGGACAGCGCGGGGCCAGATAGAAAAAGACCTGCCCGCGGGTATTCCCGCCAATCGCTTTCCCATCGGGTGAGGTAAAGGCAATCCGCTGCCGGGGAAAACAGAGCGCGACGGCGAGGTGGCAGAGCAGCTGAAACCACCGCGTTTCGGTAGCATTGTTGACCAGCACAATGGCTTGCGCCACATCCCCCTGCGCACAGGCCTTCGCAAGCACCTCAACGGCCTGAGTGATGAGCGGCATTCCATAGGGCGGATTCATCCAGACATTCACCCCGGTGGGATACTGCCGTTTCTGCATGGGATTGCGCCAGGCGCGATCCAATGCAGACGTGCACGGATCAAAGTAATAGGCCGCCTGTACCACCTCATTGGCAACATGGGACGAAAAGGGGTCGAGGTCAATACTCCCCATCACTGTTCGTGCCCGCTCAATAAAGCACGCGGGAGTATACCATTCATCGCTATCGCGTACTGGCGTGCCTGGCTGGCGCCCCACATACCCAAGATGCCTCTTATTCGCCTGCGAGCCCGCCGCAAAAGAGAGCGCCATCTGTCCCATCCTTTCTCTATCACGTCGCATAGGCTCTCTAGTCCTTACCAGACCTGCGTTGACGCGCACGCGTTGCCAGCCATTCATCAATGAGCCGTCGCATCAGCTCCGCAAACTTCAGGCCCGTCTCGCGCGAGGCCTGCTGTAAGCCCACAATTTCCTGGTCCGTCAGGTAGAGGGTGACACGTTTCATGTACACAAGTATGGCAGGCGTGGGGCGAACTGGCAAGCAGAACGATGGCGCTTTAGTCCTGCTGCGGTATCGGGGGATGGACGAAAAAGCCCGTGGGGCCGGTCGGGCGCGTCGGAATGCCAATCCGGGCACACAGCCGCGCTTCCTGCCCCGTCACGTCCATGGTGGCACCCTGGAGCAGATTGGCGCCGAGGGGGAGCGCAAAGACGAGGGGCCGGCCGCAGGTGGCACACACCGCGCGCAGATCGAGCATGCACGCGAGACTCTCCCCGTCTTGCGTGTCGGCGAGGCGATGAATCTGCACCGTGGCGTCAAAGGTCAGGTGGTCGCACATGCGCGGAGGCTCCTTGTGCATGGGGCATGGTCCATGGGACGTACAAAGGTAGCCCAGCGAGGGCGACGACGCAAGGCACGGGACGCACAAGAGGTCTAGTCGCTGTTTTTGCGCAGCACGACCTCACCGGTGTCCAGCACGACGAGTGCCACATGCCCGGCCAGCGCCAGATCGAGCATCGCCTGTTCGGTGCGAATGCCGTTGGCCCAGGCGAGGACATGCCGGGCATCTTCCTCCGTAAACGGGCTTCCCGCTCTCGCCAGTGCCAAGGTCAGTTGGATCGCTTCGGTCTTCGTGACCAACTGTGCAGGGACCATCCTCACTTCCCTTCTGTCTTCGGTTGTGTTCTTTCCCGCTGCCGCTGGATGGCGGGCAGCCATTGCGCATAGAGCTGCGCATAGGCCCCCTTGGGCATCTGTCTCCGGAGTCGACGCGACAGATCCCCGAACGACCGTAGCGTCGTATCGGTCCCCAACACCCATCCCATCGGGTACCACCCCCAGGCGAGCGCGACGCCTGCGCGGCACAAGGCATCCTCCAGGCGCGCACAGCGCTTGTGCAGATACCAGTAGTCACCGGCGGCCAGGCCCTTCCCCGGCGCCGGTCGCCGGTCAAAGGTGAAGTTGACGGCCTCTACCGTCCGCTGGCCCAGGGTGAAAATGTCTACCGGTGCGCGACAACAGCTACAGACCAGGGCCGTCGTCGGTTCCCAGCGCACGTTCATACCGCTCCGTAAGGTCAAGAGTGCCATAGGTCTCCCTCATGTGTAAGACGCGCGTCTTTTTTATCTCGCGCAAGACGGCTTCACATGCCTATGCGCGCGCGTGAAGAAGTCTTATGCGCGCGCAAGACGGCTTCACACGCGCGCGCATGTGTGAAGTGATCTACGCGCAGTAGGCGATCCGCAGGGTGTGTCTATACTGTCTAGCTGTACAGTTGAATGTTTAACGTGTCTGACACGAGACAGCACGCGAGCACTGTCTATGATTTACAGTTGAGCTAGACACTGTGACACTCAGACATGATAGACACCTCATCCCTGCTCCCCCCTTCTTTTCCTGTCTATGATTTACAGTTGAGCTAGACACTGTGACACTCAGACAGCATAGACGTGGGTTTACGCTACTCCTGTCAGAGAAAAGACAACAGTTCTGCCGCGACGAGCACATGTGACAGTGCCGCTGTTTTCCAACTGGGTAAAGATCGTCTTAATGTCCTTGGCACTTGCGCCAAAGAGATGCCGTTGGATGCTGCGCACAGTGAAACTTTGCTCTTTCTTGAGTAACGCGAGCATCCGCTCTTCAAGCGTTGCCACCGCTCGTATCGGAATAATGCGGGGCATGCGTTGCCCTTGCCCAAGTGCAGGGACAGCGGGGGATACGCTTACGGCAGGCCACTGTTCCAAGACTTCTTGGGAAAGCTCAAACCATTCACCCCGTGCGTGAAATCCCGCATAGCGAGATTTTAATACTTGCTCCATCGTATCCATATCCTTTACCAGTTCTGCATATAAGAGTCGCACAGGGAAAGGCATCCCTGAGCCAAGTTGCTGGATACGGCGCGATACATGCGTCGTTTTTCCAACCTTGATATAGCATGTACCAACAGCATGCACGATATAGACATAGCCCGCTTGCATTAGTCCTCCTCTAGCGTTTCCTCATCAGGGGGCGCATCGAGGGGCAACATATAGAGCGCCGTCCTGCCTTTGGGAATCATGATAATGCGCCCGACCGCGACCATCGCGTCGAGCAGATGTTTGAGATCACGGGACATACACCGAAACAGATGCCGCTGAATCTCGCGGGCGGTCATGGCGCCACAACTGCTGAGGAGATTCTCGATCTTCTCTTCCCAGATCTGCTCGCGCGAGAGCGGCTCACTGGCAGCGGCCAGGGCGAGCAGATGGTGCAGCATCGTCCGCCAGGACTCGGTGATCTGCTGCGCATAGGCCCAGTGGCGCATGGCAATCTGCGGCGCGTCCTGGAGCGACGCGAGGAGGATGGCAATCCGGAGGGCTTTCGCATGGAAGCGACCATAGCACGCACTGAGATCCGCCTCGACCTGCTTCTCAATGATGAGCGTCGTGAGGGCACGGTTATACGTGTTGTAGGCCGCGCGCACCTCTGCGGGGAATCCAAGGACCTGGGGGGCAAAGGCTGGGCGCTGAATCCGCCACCGGCTTGCCCCTTTATGGGTGGTGTCCGCTGCCGGCACAATGGTACAGGCAGGCTCGCCGAGGCGCAGATGCCAGGCATGCAACGTCCGCACGAGATCGCTGGGGAGGTCATCGAGTCCTGCCGGTTGCTCGGCCAGTGAGGGCTGCTCATCCAGGCAGGGTGTGATAAAGGCAAACCGCGGCCAAAACCCGTCATGCCACCAGGGACTTCCCGGGCGCATGTACGGGGCCAGATCGGTGGCCGTGGCACTACACAAGAGCGCGAGGGCTGGGTCCGTCACGCGTTCGAGCCCGCGCAAGAGGGTTTCGGTCCCAAAGTCCTCACTGCCGTCATCCAGGACACGCAAGATGCCGTGAAACTCGGCCATGACACTGTCGTGCCGCCGCATTTGGCCGAGCATGCTGCCCCACTCTTCGTAATACCACCCCCGCTGCCCCGCAAACGCGAGATCGTGCCGGCGCGTTTCCTGCTCAGAGCGGTCCATCCCTCCATAGTCCTCGTCAACGTAGCCACTCATGCGACGGATGAGGGCCTGGGGCGTAATCCGATCCGGGGTCAAGAAAAACTGACACCCGGCTTGCTTGAGCCCCTTGCGCGCAATGTGGGCTGTCGTGGTCTTCGTGTAGAGTGTGGACGGGGCCACCAGGGCGAGAAATAACATGGGAAATTCCGGTTTGCCGAGATGGACGCAAATCCGGCGGGCGGCAATGGTCGAAAGGAGCCACAGGCCGACCGCCTGATGAAACCCGGCTGCGGCCCGCGGCGCCCAGTGGCGCGAGTGGGCACAGTACAACTCTAGCCAGGGTGCGGCGTCGGCACCAAGCGCCGCATCGAGCCGGGCCTCAGCAGGTAACGCAGGGGTCAGGGGGGGTGCCGCATAGGGGAAGGCCCCGGCAATCGTTGCCTCCAGCACCGCCCCGCTCTGGGCCGCCTGTTGCCACCCCGCTCTGAGCACGAAGGTATCCACGCCCTGTTTTTTGGCACTGGCAAGCAGGGGGCCGAGTCGGTACGGATCATCGAGAAACGGTGCCATGTAGGGCGCAATCGTCTTGTCATGCCAATAATGCGGATCGGCGCCCTGCACGAGCGTGGCATAAATCTGTTCCTGGTACAGCGTATAGTCAGCCATTTAGCCTCCATATTCCGAGGCGAGCTGTGCCCAGAAGGCGCTCGGATTGAGGCGGGCCGTGACGAGGGCCTTGGTCAATGCGGCACGAATCGGCGGGGATGCCTGGGCTAAGGCCCAGACCTGAGCACGGGCTGGCACGCACGTCTCGATCCACGTAGGATCCTGCGCGATTCTTTCCGTCAGCAGCACCACCGCCTTGGCATCCTGCGATGGCTCGTCCCTGGACTGTCGCCCGTGCGTGCTGACGCGCGGTTCTCTGGGTGCGTCAGGCGGCACGGGCGGATAGGGGCATGCTGTCTCAGGATAGAGCACCTGCCAGACGACCGCTGGACTCATGCCGTGTTGATGGAATTGCTGTTCGACCCAGAGCCACTGCAGGGGATCTGTGGCTGCCTGTCGTAGCACGGCCACCAATCCATCGAGGTTCAGCATGTTCACATCGTCTACCACAAAGTCCACGGCGAAGCGCAGATCGACGGGATCGGCTGCGCCAGCAGGCGGCATGCGCATCGCCGGTGGGCGCTGGGGTTTCCGTTGGGGCACCGGTCCCGTATCTGCGAAGAGATCCCGTTCATGGATCGCGATGGCTGCACAGATCGCGTGGTACGTACAGCCGGCCCAACAGCGCAGCAGGACCCTGTCTCCTTCCCCACGCAGCGACAGCGAGGGCGAGGTATCGTCATGGGCCGGGCAGCGGACGTGCCACTCACGCCCCACGAGCCGCCCCCCGCCACAGCGGCGCAC
>Ga0070663_100000028_pt1 | contig 82427 bp, 77 predicted proteins | sample KBSC63metaG_FD_65646 | JGI IMG/M metagenome (GOLD analysis project Ga0070663, IMG submission 65646) | Corn rhizosphere microbial communities from Kellogg Biological Station, Michigan, USA - KBS C6-3 metaG | ecosystem: Host-associated > Plants > Roots > Rhizosphere > Soil ...
ATTGGTCTACCTCTTGGAGGATCACTGTGACCAGGCGCTTAAGCTCTCCAATGTCGGATTCGTCACTACGCCGCTTTGCAATCGCGTCGATTTCGTCGAGAAGCAGAATCGCAGAGTTCGCCTTGGCATAGTCGAGGGCTGCTCGCAAGTTGTTGCCAGTCTTCCCCAACAAGCTGCTCATTACTGCAGTCAGATCCAGCACCCACAGGGGCTTACCCAGCCGGCTGGCGATCCATCGCGCTGAGAGCGTCTTGCCAAGGCCTGGCTGGCCAACGAGGATGGCTGAGCGCGTCGGCGCAATTCCTCGCGCGAGCAACTTCTCGCGCTCTTGTCGTTCCAGAACGATAGCCTCGAGCTGCCGCTTGAGGGAGGCTGAAAGCAAGGGGGCCTCCAAGCCACCGCGATCATCGAACTGCTTTATCAGCGCGAGGCGAGAGTCACGGTCAATAGGCAACGGAGCATCAATTTGCGATGTGTCGCGCCGCAATATCGAACCACCGGAGCTTCGCGTCTGCGTTGCCTTCAGGCTCTGGTCGAGCAGCGCCGCCAGCTCAGGGTTGTGCTGACGATATTTCCGCACGAGTCGAGCCAACAGTAGGCGCACATCCTCATGGGACTGTGCCGCCGCGAGCCTCGCCAAAATAGCGAAATCCTTCTCAACTTCTTCAATTGCATCTTTCATTCCACCGACCTATCGATACACCCCTTACAGAACAAGGGATTTCCGCCTTCTAAGAATTGGCGAAGTTTATGACGAAAGTGGAGAATTCGGAAGCAAAAACTTGCGATCGAACTTGATGTCGCCATACAACATCTGCGGCGCTTGCAAAGTCGCGATACTGTATGCATGTACAGTGTACGACGGCATTGCCGGGAAAGTCACTGAGGTCCCGGGAAAAAGGTAGCTTTGGCAATCCCGTCGACGAGAATCCGCCGAACCTGATCTTGGGCAACAAGCTTCCGGTGTACTACACGTACCGCGATGCAACGTGAATGTGACGCCAGCCTGAGACCAGTGCACATCAGATTTCAAATTCTTTCAGCAGCCAGAGGGACAAACGCCCGTCGCGCCCTGCCGCGATAGCGGCAGGAGCAACACGCACAATGGAGCAGCGCTTGGCCGGGCATTCCCAGCTGAACGAACCGCTCGCGACTGGAAGACCTACGCGATGGAACTGGAGCGCCAGCTTCGCACGAGTCAAGCCAACACAGCAGGCACAGAAGCCCTGAAAGATGTAGCTATCAAGGAGCTGACAAGACTCGACCCGGCCAACTATCTGCACATCCAACAGAACCGTCAGCGCATTTTTGATTCGGGGGTCACCCCCGTCATCAGCGGCTTGTAACGGAGGTCGTGCGTGCGCGCTGTGGCGGAAGGTGTTGCTGCGCCTACCCGTGGTACAAGCTACGGGTACTAGTCTAGATATCTGGGACCGCAGAAGCCCATAATTTCTCGCTCAGGTGCGGGAGGGAGAGGAATAGGTTATGGCGCACGACATTACGCCACAAGAAATGATGACGCGGTTGGAGGAACACTTCGGAGATCGCGAGGGCATGCTCGCCCACACGCTTACGGTGCTGTCAATGTCGGGGCAGCCGACGGATGTCACCTTCTACAAACGCAAGCCGATCGTGAACGTGCGTGTCAGCGCAAAGGTGGGAGCAGCGCGGCTGTACGGGCTCGAAGACCACATACCTCGCATAATGAGGCGCATCGAGTTTTCGAACGGAATGGTCGCAAGCCTCAGTGAGATTTGGACTATAAATCCGATGCCCGTAGATGGCTTCACCCAGGAGGAACTCGACAACGTCGACCTGTCGGCGGGGGAGCAGCAAGCGGGACCGCGGGGCGAAACCATTCGCAAGATGATCCGCGAAACCTACCACTGTAAAAGCAACAAAGAGACAGATTACTATCTGCGGCGCTGGATAGCGTCGTAGCCGAAATCGCCGCACTAGGGCTTTTTTATGGGGCCGTCGAGCTGGGGGGGCATCTCCCATTGTGGCGGGGGCGGGTTCTCGCGAAGATGGGCGATTAAAGCCCGCTGACTTTGCAGCTCCAACCGGCCTTGCTCATCAAGGCCGGACTCGTAAGGAAGCAGACGAGCCATCTCCGCCTCAGCCTCGTCGATCGCACCGCAATATGCGAGCACGACGGCATATTGGCTGCGAACAGGAATGACTCGGCCGGCGAGCTTGAGGCCGATGATCGTAGGCATCAAATTGCGCTCTATGACGTCGCGCGCGCCAATGTAATCGTTCCGACCGACGAAGTCGTCGACCAATTCTTGCCCGACACGGACGAACGAATCTAGCGAGTGCGCCATCGAATAGAACTTCATGGCATGGATTGGCCCCAGGCCGGGCAATTTGCCCATCGCCCTGACCGCCTTGGACTGGAGGTCCAGCGCGTCGGCGAGGTGCTTCAGATCATCACTATGGTCCTCTCCTTTTCTCAGGAGCGGGAATATCCTGTCGGGATTCTGCGCCATCACGTCATTGATCGTGAGACCGAGCACCCCGTAATATTCCGAGACTAGATCGAGCGTGGATGTAACGCATTCATTCATCAGCCCCAGCTCGTACATCGCATGCGCGTAGTTGTACCGGGCGACCCGGAGATGCTGAGGAGTTTGAGGTAGCACGCGGCTCAGCTCGCGCATGATCGCTTTCACCGTCGCGACGTCCTGGGAGCGGGCTGCAAAGACCATGCGCTTCATCCCGACCGCAAGCCGTTCTTGTAAGCCGAGCTTTTCCTTGCGGACGAGTTCTACCATGCGGTCGAGCTTTTCCTTGATGCTGGCTTCATCGCCTGCCTTGAAGAGCGCAAAGACGAGGCCATCAAGGGCCCAGAATCGATCCTCTGCGCTGATCTCTTCGGATTGTGCTGCGGTAGAAAGAAATTCGGCGATCTCATCCATGTAGCCAAGTTCATGGAAAAGTTCGTCGGTGGCCATTTCGACCAGCGGCTTGACATTCCCGAGGGCGACGAACATGCGGAGGAGCAAGAACACTCGTTGGCGGTCATTCTCCTGCTGCAAAGTCGAGATCAAAAGGTCGCGGATCGCTTCCCTCGCCTTTTGGAGGTGCCCGCCGCCGCATTCGTCAAGATATGCGCGCCCGAGCGGCCTCATTGCGTCATGAATCTTAAAGCGATCGACGCCGAAAATCTGAATAGCTCCGCTCGAGCGGAGCCGTCTAAAGGCTGCGGCCGAGGCAGCAGCTTCAAGGTTGAAGCTTCTCTTTAGGACGCCGGCCGCCTCGGTTTGCGTCAGAGGGACATCACTGAGGCTCAGCGCTGCGATCGCCTGGCGGTCGGTGTCATTCAACGCGTCAAAAACATCGGCGAGGATCAGCTCTTGAGCTGTTTCCACAATATGCGTGCGCTCCTCAAGCGCGCCGACGAGGCGGCTCAGATCGCCGTCATAGTTTTCGCTCGCGATCTTCAGGGCGTTTTGCACGTAGAGCGGCAATCCACCCGTCAATTGCAGTAGACGTTCATAGTCCGCGTAATTGCCGTGGCAGCCGATCGAGGCGCCCTCGGCCGCAGCGGTTTCGTTTGACCAGCCTAAAAGCGGCTCAGCCTTGATCCCGACCGTCGCTTCGATCCGTGCGACTGACTGGCTCGGCTGCGCTAGAAGAACAAATCGCAATTGCTCTGACGCACCCACCAAGGAGACGAGGTCAGCGGCCGGAACGCGGTGGGAATTGTCCAGCACGACTGTGGCTGTGAGCTTATCTTCGGCGAGGTGACGGCCAATCGCGAAAAGGATCTCCGTTCCACTCGCCCCGGGCAAAAGGATCTCGCCGAGTTTGCCGCTCCGTGCCGCGTACATGCGGGCAGCGAGTTCTCGTGCGACGGCGCTGGCTAGAGCCGGGCCAGAAATATCAGCAATATCGTAGTAGGCGAGGCGGTCGGTCGCGTGCAGCGCAGTTTGCGAAACCCACGATGTTTTGCCTGCACCGGAGAACCCTACGATCAAGCGCACGCGTTGATCACCCGTGAGGCTCGGTTCGTTGCTCTGCGGGCGATAGCGAAGAGGCGGCGCCGGGAAATCCTGCAACTGAATGACAAGCTGCTCGAATAGTGATGGTAGGTCAGCCACCGCGAATGCGTGGTTTGGATTGGGCTCGACGCCGCCCGATGCGGCCGTGATCCGGCCCGCGAGCTTCCAAACAAGCGTTTCTGGAGCCAGAACTGCAAATGGCAGGTTCTCGGCCGCCGCTCGGCAGGCTTCGAAGGCACCTTCTAGCGTGGCGACAGGCTGAGGTAGGACGTCGTCGGTAATGACTGACTCCGGGTAGCGCAGCGTGACATCGGAGGGCCAGTCGGACGCTGCAGTCCGCTTCGATAGGTCCGGACCTGGAGCGCTGTTGGAGACGATCGCAAATCGGCACGTGCCGTTTCGTCGACCTTCGGCGTGTTCGACCCTGATCGCATCAAATCTCGTCAGCGCGTCCTCGATATCGCTGAAAATCAGGTTCGACGACCGCTTCTTTATCTGCGCGTAGATACGTTCGTCGTTCCGAACCAATTCGACGTCTTCATCGTTTTCGACTACGACGTGGGTAACGTCCGCGCGGGCCGCCGAAAACAAGCACGCAGCAGCATAAAGGTGCTGATACAAAAAACCGCCATGAACAGCCTCGATCCGGGCGAGCTGGCGAGGGTCGAGATTGAAGGTGTCCATGTTCTCCATCCTATCGGCGCGAGGGCGCAATATGACAATCACGCTCCAGGCAGGCCTACTGCTATCGGCATTAGTGCGGCCGCAGCGTCCGCCGAGTGCCACACCACACACACCTTAACCACGGCGTGCGTGATCGCGCTGCCGGGGTAGCCCATACGCCGGGTCATTACACCCCTGACGTGGAAAATTTAACGGCAATGTTAGCCCAATAAGTTAAGGTTGCTATATCCGGAAGGGGATTTTCTCGCATGTCCAAGAAACCACCGATCATTAACAGCAGTGCAAAACAGTGCCTTTGTCGCACGAGACGTATCAACTGCCGTAAAGATAAGTTTCAGCCTCTGCTAAACAGATGGCCAGCGATACCGTAGTGCCGCCCCTGATGAAATCGGGCTCCCGTCTAGTCAATGGATGACGGATCGACCTTCGGTTTAGGCTGTAACGCCGTCCTGCTACCGGGACGCTTCACCAAGTCAGCAAACGGGTTTTTGTCCTTATCTAGCTTGACCTTTGTCACGCGCGAACGGCTGGAAGGAGTCATGCCGAACTCAATCAGCATCTTCGTCATTTGGTCGAACGCCTTGTTGGCAATGGACAGATACGGCGATTGAATCAGGTAGCCGCTAGGCGCTTTCACAACCATCCCCGACTTCACAAGCTGTTCGTTGGCATGTTTCCAGCGAACGAACGCCTCGCAGTACAGCGCCAGAGCGGGCGCGTCCATAACGGTCAACACCCGGGCATCTTCAAGCTCCTTTGCGATCAGCGGCCAGTGCTCAGCTGCCAAAGGCGAGAGCCAGTCAGGCGCATCCGCACCGGCCGGCGGTGTCGGCTCATCCTTCGGCAAAGCGCGCTTCCCGGGATTACCACGCACGATTTTGAGTGCCGTGGGTGTCGGTTTTCGGCCTTTCATGATGTGCATCCCCCTTATCCAAAAACGCGGCGATAAAAATTGACGCTTGGCAGCGGTCTTCCGCCCCGCGCGCCCAGAGATTAAGCTCCCCCTCCCCCTATCGGGAAGGCGGCACCAGCACACGACGCCGTGCTGCCGTTGCGCGTTCGCAAGCGAGCCGCTCACGGGTAGCCAGACGAGCGCCACGCGCTCAAAACGCGCTGAAGCGCGTTCCAGCGGGTGCGCGAAATCGGCGTTCTGCCAAAGCCGCCATTCCTCGCCCATCGCCATGCGGTCACGGCACGTCTTGCACAGCGACTGCCAATTGGCCGATTCCAAAACATGCTGCGGTCGCCACGGTGCGGCTTAATGTAGTCAACAACAATTGCGGGAGTGACGCGGCCTTCGTCGACACGCCCCCAGCCCGCACATAAAGGATGGCCACGAAGAAATGCAGCCCTAGCGCGCTGCGGACCTTGGTGCAAAGCCCTTGCGCCCAAGGTGAAATAGATGATCGGTGGCACGCTTGCGCGCCACCGCCAGACGTTCAAGAGAAAAGGCCCTCCCGGTCTTGCTCTAGGCGAGGACAACGGGGTTGCCGGCCAGGACGTTGCGCACGGGGTGCGCATTTCAGAATGTCTCGTCTTCGAGACCATCGCCCCCGGCCGGTGCCGCCTGATGTTGGGCGGCGTGGCGCTTACGCTTGACGTGGTAGGCGGTCAGAATGGCATGGGCCACCATGTCCAGCGCAGGGTGCGCATCCCCGTTCTTGTCGGTCCATACCTTCGGCGTCAGCGTGCCAGACAGCGACACGGAGTCGCCATCGCCCAACGCCAGCAAGGCAACCCGTGCATCCACGTTGAATGCAATCACGTTCACAAACAGTGACTCACCGTCACCGGCGACGGCGCGCACCTTGGCGGTAACAAACCGCGTTCCATTTTGGCCAGTGCGCTCGCCGGGTGTGCCATATACCTTGCCGCCAATCAGACCATCAATCATGTTGTTGCCTCGCAAGCATCCAGTTCAGGACAAACCCTTCGCAGATGGCATCTCTAGAGGGTCACCGTCTGGCGGTGTAGAGAGTGCATTGAAAGGATCGCTATAGCACCATTTGGCGGTGTAGTGCGCAGGGCTTCTACACCGCGTGCCGGTGCAATTTGGGTGCCGGCTGCACCGCCCCCCGGAGTAAGGGTTTCAATTTTTCCACCTTGTAATCGCGGTACGCGGCGCGGACAAAACCAGCTTCCGCAGCGAAGTCGTAACCATCCAGCCTGTCGAGCCCCCACCACGTGCAGGCGTACCAGCTTGCCTTGTTAGGCCGGCACCCTTTCACGGTTTCATAAATCAGACCATTGGCCAACAACTCCCGCTTGGCCCGATTGATCGTGTCGTAAGAAGTCCAGCCGCGAGGTTTCAAGTAGGACAGCGCGGCAATCATTCGCCCGTTGTTATCACCCCGATACTGGCGTGCAATTTCCATCAGAAGGGCTTTTGCCGGATGCGACAGCTCCTGATACGCGGCGCTATCCAACACGGCCCACGGAATCGCCACAAAGCCCCCTGCGTCACGAGACGAATCGCGCCGTTTATTCGCTTTCGCCATTATTCGCCCCCGGCCATGCAACGGCCAAGCTCGCTACAGACAGCCACGATGCACTCCTCGCTAAGAGTGAGACCTGCGGCACGCTTCTGGATATCCAAGCAGCGCAACTCGACGTAGGTCGCAGCCTCGCCAGGCCGCATGCCGTAGCAGGGGTCAGCGCCGTAGGTGTAAGAGCTCCCACCCGACTGCGCGAGCAGCCGGTTCAGATTCTGGTTCATGGGTTCGCCCCTAAGTGCTAGATGCGGCGCAAGAGGAACGCAAAGCAGCGCGGGAATGCGCTATAACAGGAGTTCGCTTTCATTACGACACCTCCGGGCGGGCGGACTCGCGCGCTTCGATCCAAGCATCGACATCGCGCTGACGCCACGCGACGGAGCGAGCACCGAGCCGCACGGGCGCGGGAAATTTACCGAGACGGATCCATTCGTACAGGCAGGATTTCTTGATCCCAACGGCGTCGAGAACAGCAGAAAGGCGCAGAAGTTTTGCAGTCACGTTATCGCCAATGTATAGAACGGGCGACCCAAAATCAGCTTGGTTTTTTTCTGAATTACTGTTGGATCAAACCCGTCGTATTAAATCGCCAAGCGTCTTATCTGACTCGGAAGTTAGTGCAGCGAGTGCCGACAACCTCCACGGCGGACAGGTTCAGGCTATACCGCACTAGAGGTTTCACGCAAGAAACCCCTGTAAAAACCAACCTTGTAAAATAAAAGGCAAATGTACGCTTCTATACAAAATAAATGGTGATTCCCTTTAAAAAATAGGGACCACAAAGGCGCGGATGGAAATTAATGTTTACTCTGCTAAACAAAAGCTATCAACTTGCGGACGTTGTAGGCTTGCCGCAGACGTGCGGCAAGGATCGCCATGCCGACTAGGGCACTGGCAATGCGACGCAGGGGCACGCTATGACGGATTCTGCTCAACGACCGTAGCAACCGATCATGTCTACACAGAACCCCTGAGCGGCAACACCTTCGCGCCACACCTCAAGTCGTCCAAGTAGTCGGCCCAAGCCTGCATCATCTGATTGCGCACAGCAAGGAAAGCAACGCGGTCATACGCCGCACCGTTCGGGTCTTTCTTCCGGTGTGCCAGTTGCAACTCGATCACCTCGGCCTCAAAGCCCAGAACCTCGCGCAGAATCGTGCGCGCAATGGGCCGAACGCCGTGGCCGGTGAACTCCTTCTGTGTGTCGATGCCCATGCGTTTGAGCGCCGCGTTAATGGCGGCTTCCGACATGGGTTTGCGCTTGTCCCTTGCACCAGGGAAAACATAGCGCCCGTGGCCAGTCAACGCGTGAAGTTCACGCAGGATTGCGACAGCCTGTGTGGCAAGGGGCACGATATGGGGGACTCCGCCCTTTTTGGATGCCACGAAACGCCATTCGCCAGCGTCTAAATCGATGGCCAACCATTCCGCTTTCCGCAGCTCACCGGGTCGGACAAACAGCATGGGAGCCAGCATCAGAGCACACTTCACCACAAACGTGCCGGTGAAGGCGTCGAACATGCGCAGCAGCGCGGCAACCTCTTTGGGATCAGTCGGCGCCGCGAAGTGCTTCCCCTTGGCTGGCGGCAAGGCTCCGCGCAGGTCGCCCGATGGGTCGCGTTGTGCTCGCCCAGTGGCGACGGCATAGCGGAAAATCTGTCCGCAGGTTTGCAGCACCCGGTGCGCTGTATCAAGAGCCCCGCGAGACTCAACGCGGCGACACACGGTCAGCAGGTCGGAAGCCTTAACCTCCACGATAGGCCGCTCGCCAAGCCACGGGAACACATCGTTCGCCAGACGGCCCATGACCTTCTTGGCGTTGCTGTCAGACCAACTAGGCGCGTACTTGGCGAACCACTCACGTGCAACAGCTTCAAAGCTGTTCGCCGCGCGCTCGGCAGTCGCGACTTTTCGTACCTTCCGTTCGACTGACGGATCAACACCATCGTCCAGCAAGCGCTTTGCTTCGTCGCGCCGGTTGCGTGCCTCTTTCAGGCTGACCCTGGGATACACGCCAAGCGCCAGCAGCTTCTCTTTGCCGGCGAACCGATACTTCAGTCGCCAGTAACGCTGACCAGCCGGCGTGATATGGAGAAACAAGCCACCGCCATCAAACAGCTTGATCGGCTTGTCACCAGGCTTCGCATTGCGGATCGCGGTGTCAGTGAGCGCCATTTGGGGGTATCTCCGCCTAGGGGTATCGGATGTACCCCCTAAAGTACCCCCACATACCCCCGGCTGTCGACCACCCAGAGCGCACTCTAGCGGAAAGAAAAAACCCGCGAAGCCTTGGGCTTTCGCGGGTTTTTGGACTTCCAGGGAACTCACCGGAAGTATATTTGGTGGGTGGTACAGGGATTGAACCTGTGACCCCTGCCGTGTGAAGGCAGTGCTCTACCGCTGAGCTAACCACCCGAATGCGGTGAAAACGAGATTATGGCGAAAAGGCGCAGCCGTGTAAATACCCTGGCCGCACATTTTTTTGATCAGGCAGCCGGCGGCGCAGATTCCACAGCTTCGCGCGTCCAGACGGTCTTGCCGCCGCTGGCCTTGTCGATTTCCTTGAGCACGCCGGCATGCGCTTCGGCCTCGGCTTCGGTTGCCAGCAGCACAGGCAGTTGCAGCGCGCTCAGATCGACAGCGACGGCTTCGGCCGACGCGCCTTCGCCAGACTCCAGCATGTCGATCACCAGCGTGTTCTGGCCGCGCGTCATGGCCAGGTAGACCTCGGCCAGCAGTTCCGCATCCAGCAATGCGCCGTGCAGCGTACGGTGCGCGTTGCTCACGCCCAGACGGTCGCACAGCGCATCCAGGGAGTTGCGCTTGCCAGGGAACATCTGGCGAGCCTCGCGCAGCGTGTCGATGTGGCCCGACAGGTGCTCACGGAATGCCGGCAGGCCGAGGCGCTGGAATTCCATGTCAAGGAAGCCCAAGTCAAACGCCGCGTTGTGAATGATCGCCTCGGCGCCCTGCACGTAGTCGCGGATCTCGTTAACGATCTCGGCGAACTTCGGTTTGTCGGCTACGAACTCGTTGGTGATGCCGTGCACGGCCATCGCGCCGGCGTCGATCTCACGCTCGGGATTGATGTAGAAGTGCAGGTTGCGGCCGGTCAGGCGGCGGTTGACCATCTCCACGCAGCCGATTTCGATCACGCGGTCGCCGGTGGCGGCATTCAGGCCGGTGGTTTCGGTATCGAGAATGATCTGTCGCATCGCGCGCTCCCCTACTCTGACTGGATTACTTGAAGACGACGGTCTTGTGGCCGTTGAGCAGAATGCGGTGTTCCGCATGCCATTTCACCGCGCGGGCCAGCGCCACGCATTCCACGTCGCGGCCGACTGCGGTGAGCTGCTCCGGGTCCATGCTGTGATCCACGCGCTCGATTTCCTGTTCGATGATCGGGCCTTCGTCCAAGTCGGCCGTGACGTAGTGGGCCGTTGCACCGATCAGCTTCACACCGCGCTCATGCGCCTGGTAATACGGCTTGGCGCCCTTGAAGCTCGGCAGGAACGAGTGGTGGATGTTGATGGCGCGGCCTTCCAGCTTGCGGCACAGGCCGTCGGAAAGAATCTGCATATAACGCGCAAGCACGACCAGATCGATCTGCTGCTCCTGCGCGATCTCCCAGATGCGGGCTTCCTGCTGGGCCTTCTGCGCGTCCGTCGCCTGCAGCAACGGCAGGTGCATGAACGGCACGTCGTACGACGCAGCCAGTTGGTAGAAATCGCGGTGATTCGAGACGATGGCCGCAATCTCGATCGGCAGTTGGCCGGCGCGGGCACGGAACAGCAGGTCGTTCAGGCAATGGCCGATCTTCGAAACCAGAATCATCACGCGCGGCTTGATTGCGGCGTCGAACATGCCCCACTGCATGGAGAAACGGTCGCCGATAGGCGCGAAGCGGTCACGCAGCATGGCGAGGTCCAACGGCTGGCCCTGCGGCACAAAATGCACGCGCATGAAGAAACGGCCCGTGAATTCGTCGCCAAACTGGTCCGAATCGAGAATATTGCAGCCCTGCTCGAACAGAAGCCCCGACACGGCATGGACGATGCCCGGTTGGTCCGGGCAAGACAGGGTAAGAATGAAACCGGAGTGACTCATGAAGCGTTTTATGTATTGTTGTCGGACGCAAACTGCTGCGGCGCATGTGGCAAACCCAGGCGCGCCAGGGCGTCGAGGGTAACGAGCGTGGCATCGACCGTCATCGCGAAGTCCGCCATGATATCAAGCGCCGCGTCGGGGCTGGCGCGCAAATGACCGGCGACCTCCCCGTCCTGATTGGCGGGGATGAAGCTGTCCGGCAGCGTCAGGTCGAAGGCGAACAGCGTTTCGCACTGGATGCCCTCGGGCACTTCGCGCAGCACATCCAGCGTGCCGCACGGCACCAGTTGCGCTGCCAGATCGGCGCCGATGCCCGCCTCTTCCCAGCATTCCTTCTCCAGCGCGCCGCGTGCATCGAAGCCATGGCCGATGCCGCCGGCGACGAGGTTGTCCCACATGCCGGGGTCGATCGGCTTGGTCTGGGCGCGACGGGCCAGCCAGAGCGCCGGCTCGGCACCCTCACCGCCGTCGATCAGGCCGTTCATGTGAGCGGCATAGGTGCGGATGCCGAAGAAACGCGCGGCGGCGCGCTCGATCAGCGCCAGCGTGGGCGTGCTCCAGCCGGTGTTGACGGCGAAACGCTCGTCGCGCCAGCCGCGCACGTGGCCGTCTTCCGCCAGGCGCATGATGACTTCGGCCAGCGCCGCGGTGCGCTCTGCCTCGCTGGCGAGCGTCTGCCGCAAATCGACCCGCTGCGCCGATACATCGAACCACTGCGGCCAGCGCGCAAGCAGTGACGCGCGCTCGCGGCTCAGCCAGCCGACGCGTTGTCCGGCAACAATCCACGGGATCAGCGCATCAACGTCGAACGCCAGCCGGGCGGCCAGGCCGTCCCGAATGCGCTGCATACGCTGGTCGGTCATATCAGCGCCCCACCACATCGGGCGTGCATTGTGCTTTCCGTGCAGCACGGGTCGCGCGATAATGCGCCGTTAATACAAGCCGTCATCAGACTGGAGAAACAAGGATGGATGAAATCGACGAGCTGTCGGATCTGCCGACCCCGCGCTTTATCTGGGGCTTCGCCATTGCCGTCACACCGTCCGGCGAAGTGTCGCACGATGAATTCGAATATCTGACGCACACCCGCACACCGCGCTTCACCTGCCGCGTGGTGGAACTCGAAGACGCACCGGCCGAGCCGGAAGACGAAGGCGACATCGACGGCCGCATCGTCCACTTCGACAACCCCAAGCGGATGTTCTACATCACGGACTTGGGCCTGGCGTTGATGAACTTCACGCTGTTCGACAAGGTAGACAACAAGTCCAAGCTAAAGGACGCCTGCGACCAAGCCATCGCCGACTGGCTCACCCGCCGCGAATTCCTCGACTCCGAACCGGACGACGACGAAGATTGATCGCCTGATCGCCTAGCCCTGACCGGCGGCGCTGCCATCTTCGGCAAAGCGCAGGTCGGTCAGGCGCACATCGGCGTAGGAACGCCCGGCATCCAGCAGGGCCGAAATCTGCGCCTTCACCCGCTCTTTCTGAGCGCGCAGCGCACGCGGCGGCACGGTCGAATCCTGACCGGTGTGGTGCAGATACAGCATCTTGTAGGTGAGTTGACTCACCATCCACTGCCGCAGCACGCGGCGCCGGCCGGCATGGTCGGCTTCCAATCCATCGATCTGCCCGAGCAACGCGGAAAACGCTCGCGCCAGGCTTGCCGGCTCCGTTGCCTCGCCAGCAATGCAACGTTCGGCCAGGGCGCGCGCTTCTGCCGGGGACATGGTGTCGTCTGTTTCAACGAAGCGATCCGTCGCCGGGTCCGGGCGCGGCGGCGCAGGCCGGCTTGCCAGTCGAGCAGACACCCCGGATAGCGCTTCCTGGGCACGGCGGATGGACGCTTCCAGCGCTTCCGCACTGCTCGGCACGATGCCAATGGTGGTCGGCATGTCGCTCGATTCTTCGTCGCGTTTATTGACGCCCATCGCTCCCTCCGGTGATCGCCCTCGGCCATGGTGCCTGGCAGGCGAAGCGGAATTGTAGAACGCGACGCACATTTCGCGACAAATCAACGCAGATGTTCTTTATTGCCATGGCAGCGCAAACAGTAACGTGGCATCACAAAACCACGTTGCACTGTTGGCAGCGACCCACGCGGCGCGGCCTCGCCACGGGTAAAATGTCGGTTTGCGCTGCCAGCGCATGCACTCAATTGCTGACCGCCACCGTGCGGCAAGGAAATCGCCTTGATCAAGTGGATTATCGTGGCCCTCTATTTGGGCTCCATTCTGTACGTGCACTTTCGCGGCAAGGTGCGCCTGAAATTCTGGCGCCAGATGTTTGATCACTCGGCCGTGGTCGCGCCGGTCAACTGCTTCATGTACGCGTTTTCGGGCGTGCCGCAGACGCCGTATGTGCCGGTCGAGCGTTTTCCGGATCTGGAAAAGCTGCAGGCCGCGTGGCCGCAGATTCGCGACGAAGGTCTCGCGCTTATCAACCTGCGCAAAATCAAGGCTGCCGAGAAGAACGACGACGCCGGTTTCAACTCGTTCTTCAAGAATGGCTGGAAACGCTTCTACCTCAAGTGGTATGAGGCACATCACCCCTCAGCCGAACAGCTCTGCCCGCAGACCGTCGCGCTGCTGCGCGACCTGCCCAGCGTGAAGGCGGCGATGTTTGCCGAGCTGCCGCCGGGCGGCAAGCTGAATCCGCACCGTGATCCGTTTGCCGGCTCGCTGCGCTATCACCTTGGCCTCTCCACTCCCAACGACGACCGCTGCTTCATCGAAGTCGACGGCGAGCGCCACAGCTGGCGTGACGGCCAGGGCGTCGTCTTTGACGAAACGTATCTGCACTGGGCAGAAAACGCCTCCGACAAGGATCGGCTGATCCTTTTCTGCGATATCGAACGCCCGATGAAATTCGGCTGGGCGCAGCGCATCAACAAATGGCTGGGCCGCAAGGTCATGACCGCCGCCAGCTCCCCCAACGATGACGGCGACCAGACCGGCGGCATCAACAAGCTGTTCCGCTATGTGTGGGTAATGGGCCAGTACCGCCGCCGCTTCAAGGCGTGGAACCGCAAGGTCTACTACGTGGTGAAATTCGGCCTGATCATTGGCGTGGCAGCGTTGATCATCTGGATCTGAGCGCAGCCCTTCCCTCCTCTTCCTTTGCACAAAGAACCGGCCTGACGCGCCGGTTTTTTGTTGCGCGTGAAAAAGCTACCTGCATTGCAGTCGGCTTGCGTTTTTACAAAGCAGTGAAGCAAAAGCGCCACATGGGGCACAAATCTCGCCTAATGTCAGGAATTGAGCGCTCCGGCGCTTATGCGATATGGCGGGCACGCCGCTTGCTCCACCTTGGTCGACACCCTTGCTCCGTGCATGGGACCGAGTCAGAGCCGGGATGCGCGTGTGCCTGTGTCCCTCGTCAACAACAAAGACAGTGAGATCAATCGCCATGAAAAAGAACCTCATCAGCCGCCAGACCATCGTCACCCGCGCCGCCGCGCTTGCTGCTGTCGCACTGCTCGGTACCCAGATCGCGGCCTGTACCACGACCAGCCCCAATGCTCAGGGCTCGGACGTAATGTCGTCCACCAACAAGCACGCCACCACCAACTCGCAGGCTGATTCAGTCCTGTCGCGCCTGTACACCACCGCCAACGGCTCGCGTGAGCTGGTTGGGCGCGCCAAGGGCGTGCTCGTGTTCCCGTCAGTGCTGAACGCCGGCTTTGTGGTGGGCGGCCAATACGGCGAAGGCGTGCTGCGCACCGGCGGTGGCCGTCCACTGGGCTACTACAACATCGCCTCCGCGTCCGTGGGCTTCCAGGCTGGCGCGCAGTCGCGTGCGCTCATCATCCTGTTCATGACGGACGAAGCGCTGCAGAAATTCCAGAACAGCCAAGGTTGGACGGCCGGCGTGGATGCCACCGTGGCACTGGCAAAGATCGGTGCGAACGGCGCGGTCGATACCAACACCGCACAGCAACCGATCATCGGCTTCAACCTGACCAACGCGGGCCTGATGGCCGGCGCGTCGATCGAAGGCACGAAGATCACGAAGCAGAACAATTGATCAGCGCTTCGTTTTCCAGCCATACCGCCGTCTCGTACGGCGGTTTTTTTTGCACGGAACCCGCATGAAGCGTTGCGGCAATGTTGCAGCCCTAGGGAAATCCGGAGGGAGCGGCGCCGGGCTTCTCGGCTAGCATCGTCCGGCCGATGTTGCAGTGCGCGCTGCCGTATCGGTATACGACAAAACAATCACCCAGAAAAAAGGGGGAGACATGACAGGTCGCAACGCTGCCTTGCGCGGTGCCATTGCATGCGCGGGGCTGTGTGGGTTGTTGCTGGCGTCTGGTCAGACGATGGCCGAACCGGGCATCACCGACACCAAGATCGTCATCGGCCAAACGGCGGGCTTCACCGGCCCCGCCGGCGAGCAGGTCAAGGAGATGACGCAGGGCGCCAAGCTCTACTTGGATGCCGTGAACCGCGCGGGCGGCGTGAATGGACGCAAGATCGAGTTGATCTCGGAAGACGACGGCTTTGATGCGGCCGCTTCCAAGAAACACGCGCACACGCTGCTGGCAGACAAGCAGGTTTTCGCCCTCTTCCTGCCACGCGGCACGCCGAATACCGAAGCGATCATGACCGAGGCACGACCTGTGGGCGCGCCAGTTGTGGCGCCGTCCACCGGTGCTTCAACGTTCTTCGATCAGCCTGACCCGCTGCTTTTCGTCGTGCGCGCGAAATACCAGGCTGAGATTGCCGAGCTGGTGCATTACTTCGACACGCTGGGCTTGCGCCGTCTGGCGCTCGTCAACGTGAACGACACCTTCGGCAAAGACACCGAAATCGGTTTCAGCAACGCCACGAAAAAGCTGCCGCCCGACGCGCACAGCATCTTCACCGTCGATCGCCTGAAACCAGACATCGCCAAGGCGACGGCAGATGTCGGCAAGTTCGCCCCTCAAGCGGTGATCCTGGCCTGCCCGGGCACGACGGCGCGCGCCATGATCGAGGCGCTCAACAAGCAAGGCACGGTGACGCAGATTGCGGCGCTGTCCAACAACGCCGGTCTGGCGTTTGCGAAATCGCTCGGGGCGCTGGGGCGCGGTGTGGTGGTCTCGCAGGTGATGCCGTCGCCAGTGCGTTCAACTTCGTTGCTGGGCCGGGAGCTGGCATCCAGCGCGAAATCTGCCGGCGTGGCGCCGTCGTACGCCATGATGGAAGGCTATGCTGCCGCGCGTGTGCTGGTCGAAGGGCTCAAGCGCGCGGGCAAGTCGCCAACGCGGGCCAGCTTTGTCTCGGGGCTCGAAGCCGCCGGCACGATCGACCTGGGCGGTTTGGAAGTCCGCTACGGCCCAAACCTGCGCAAGGGATCGAATTATGTCGAGCTGACGGTGATCGGGCCAAACGGCACCTTCGTCAAATAAAGGCAGATGCGCGCCGCGTACAATCTGCCCCGGCAGTGGTTGCACCGCGGGAAATAGCGGTTGCCAGCGCAAAACGCATGAGTACATAAGAAAATACTATTTGGAATTCGCATACTGCCTCTACCAGAATGCATGAACCACATGCATGACTGAGATCAAACAGGCAGATGGAACTCCGACAACTCGAAGCATTTGCCGCGGTCATGTCGACCGGCAGCGTCACCGCAGCGGGCAAGCTGCTGGGACGCTCGCAACCCGCCATCAGCCGGCTCATCCAGGATCTGGAAGCGGAAATCGGCTATGCCCTGTTCACACGCGCGGGGCCGCGCGTCTCGCCGACGGAGCAGGGTTTCCTGCTGTACGAAGACGTTGAGCATACGCTGATCAGCTTACGGCAGATCCGCACCCGTGCCGAAGAAATCGCGCGCGGCGAGGCACGCCCGCTGCGCCTGGCAGCGACGTCCGCATTGGCGGCCGGGTTGCTGCCCGCTGCCTTGGCTGATGAGCCCGGACTCGCGCAGCACATCCAGATTCGCAGCGCCTCGCCCGAGCAGGTTGTGCACGCCGTGCTGACCGGCGCTGCCGATCTTGGCCTCAGCAGCCTGCCGCTGGAGCATCGTGGCGTCACCGTGCATTGGATCGGGGAAGCCGCCTGCGTGGCCGCCGTGCAGACACACGACCCGTTGGCTGCCGGGAAGCGCGTGGCGTTGGCCGATTGCGCGGGACAGCGGATCATCACGATGCACAACCCATATCGATTGCGCCGCCGCCTGGACCAAGCGCTGGCGAAGGCCGGCGTGGAACCTGCCTCGCTCATCGAGACGAATGCCTCGCTGAATGCGCTGGCCGCCGCGCGTGCGGGCCTGGGCGTCGCGTTGCTCGAGCCGGTGACGGCGTACGGCGTGCCAATCGACGGCGTGACCGTGCGCCCAATCGATGCCGACATCCCCTTCTTCTTTGGTGTGATCACCCCCGAGGCCAAGCGGCCATCGGCGGCGGTGACTTCCCTGACCGACGCGCTCGCGCAGGCAGCGCAGCGCCTGCTGCCGGACTGCAAGCTGCACGACCCGGCGCGCCACGCCAGCATGCTGCAGGTGCTGTATGGCGAATCCATCAACGAAACCGAAGGCGCGTCCGCATGACCGCTGCACAACACGACAACGCGCCGCTAGTCACCGGGCTTGCAGCGCTGGAAGCCCGTTTGCACCAAGACCTCTCCTGGCTTGAACTCCCCGCGAAAAACTGGACGCTGCCACACACGTTAGAGGGCCAACCCGTGCTGGATGTGGCCGTTATCGGCGGCGGCATGGCTGGCCTGGCGGCAGCGGCATCGCTCAAGCATCTTGGCATCGGCGTGGTGATATTCGACCGCTCGCCCGCCGGCTTCGAAGGCCCGTGGGCAACAACGGCACGCATGGAAACGCTGCGCTCGCCAAAGCAACTGACGGGCCCTGCGCTCGGCCTGCCGGCGTTGACGTTTCGCGCATGGTTTGAAGCGCAGTTCGGCACCGATGCGTGGGAGGTGCTCGACAAGATTCCGCGCCTGCAATGGATGGACTACCTGCGCTGGTACCGCCGCGTGCTCCAGCTCGACGTGCGCAACGACCACCACGTGAAGGCGATCCACCCGCGCGTGGATGGCGCCGTTGAACTGCTGATCGACGTGCCGGGCCAACCGACGCACCGCGTGTTTGCGCGCCGCGTGGTGTTGGCCACCGGGCGTGACGGGCTCGGCGGTGCATCCGTGCCGGACTTTGCGCACCGGCTGCCGCGCCGCTGGTGGGCGCATTCGTCCGACGAGATGGATTACGGCACGCTGGCCGGCAAGCGCGTGGGCGTGATCGGCGCAGGCGCATCCGCGATGGATTCGGCCGCGACGGCGCTGGAAGCCGGTGCCGCCAGCGTCGACATGCTGATCCGCCGCCCCGACCTGCCGCGCGTGAACAAGGGCAAGGGCGCCGGCAGCCCGGGCCTCGTGCATGGTCACCTGCATCTGCCCGACGTGTGGAAATGGCGCATCCGCCATTACATCAATGTCGAGCAGGTGCCCCCGCCGCGCGGCAGCACGCTGCGTGTGTCGCGGCATCCGAATGCGCGCTTCAATCTCGGCTGCGGCATCCTGGGCGTGGACGAGCACGACGGCGTGCTGCACGTGGCAACCACCAAGGGCGTATTCCAACTGGACTTCCTGATCTTCTCGACGGGCTTTCGCACCGATTGGGCCTCGCGCCCGGAGTTCAGCGCACTGGCACCGCACATTCGCCAATGGCGCGACCGCTATACGCCGCGCCCCGGCGAGGAAGACGCGGAACTCGCCGATTCGCCCGACCTCGGCCACGCATTCGAATTTCGCGAGAAGACGCCCGGCACGCTGCCCGGTTTATCGCGCGTGCATTGCTTCTGCTATCCGGCGTCCGTCACGCACGGCAGCGTTTCGGGCGACATCCCGGCCATCAGCGAAGGCGCGAAGCGTTTGGCGCAGGGCATAGCCGGCTTGCTGTACCAGGAAGACATCGACGCGCACTACGCCTCCATCCAGGCCTACGCCGAGCCGGAAATCTTCGGCGATGAATGGACGCCCGCCCCGCCCCCCGGTGTGGAAGCGAATGCCACTTCCAGCCAGGAGGCTGCCCGATGACAGGTTGGCTCATCCGCCGCATCGGCCAGGCGCTGCTGGTCGTGCTGGTGATGACGGTGATCGTCTTCATCGGCCTGCACGCCATCGGCAACCCGGTCGACATCCTGATCGGCCAGGACGTGGACCAGATCGACCGGGCACGCATCATTGCCGAGCTGGGTCTGGACAAACCGCTGTGGGAGCAGTACCTCGCCTTCCTGAACGGCGCGCTGCACGGCAATCTGGGCAAGAGCTTCGTCTACAACGAACCGGCCATCCAGCTGATCCTGCAGCGCCTGCCGGCCACGCTGGAGCTGGCGTTTTCTGCGCTGATCATCGCGGTGGTGATCGGCGTGCCGCTGGGACTGTTCGCGGGACTGTATCCGCGCCATCCGGTGTCGCGCCTGCTCATGACGGGCAGCGTGGTGGGATTCTCATTGCCGACGTTCTGGGTGGGCCTGATGCTGATCATGGCGTTCAGCGTGAGCCTCGGTTGGCTGCCCGCCAGCGGGCGCGGCGAAACGGCACGCCTGTTCGGCATCGAATGGTCGTGGCTGACGCTGGATGGGCTGCGGCACCTTGTGCTGCCGGCGGTCAACCTGTCGCTGTTCAAGCTCTCGCTGGTGCTGCGGCTGACGTCTGCTGGCGTGCGCGAGGTGCTGCCGCTGGACTTCGTGAAGTTCGCGCGTGCCAAGGGCCTGTCGCCGCTGCGCGTGGTGCTGGCGCACGTGCTGCGCAATACGCTGATCCCGCTGGTGACGGTGCTGGGCCTGGAGTTGGGCTCGACCATCGCCTTTGCGGTGGTGACGGAAAGCATCTTCGCGTGGCCCGGCGCGGGCAAGCTGATCCTGGATAGCATCAACTCATTGGACCGGCCGGTCATCGTGTCCTACCTCATCGTCGTGGTGTGCCTGTTCGTGTCGCTCAATTTGATCGTCGACATCCTGTATCGGATGCTGGACCCGCGCGTGCGTGCGGCTGATAGCGCGGAGGCTGCATGATGAATACGACTTCGCAATCCACGACCGCGACAGCGGTGTCCGCCCCGCGCAAGCAATCGCCCTGGCGGCGCGTGGCGTCGGATTTCCTCGCCTCCAAGGTGGCCATCTTCGGCCTGGTGGTTGTCGTGGTGCTGATTCTGGCTGCGCTGGCCGCACCCTGGATCACGCCGCAGAATCCGTACGACCTGATGCAGCTCGACGTGCTCGACTCGCGTCTGCCACCGGGATCGCCGGCCGGCACGGGCACGTTCACGTATTGGCTCGGGACGGATGGCCAGGGGCGCGACCTCTACTCCGGCATCCTCTATGGCTTGCGCATCAGCCTGGGCGTGGGGATCGGTTCAGCGGCCGTAGCGGCGGTGATCGGCACGCTGCTGGGCCTCATTGCGGCGTATGCCGGTGGCCGCGTCGACAGCATCATCATGCGCACGGTCGACCTGCTGCTGTCGTTCCCCTCGGTGCTGGTGGCGATGATGATCCTCGCCTATCTCGGCAAGAGCATCACCAATGTCGTGCTGACGCTGGTGCTGCTGGAGTGGGCGTATTACGCGCGGACGGTGCGCGGCCAGGCCCTCGTCGAGCGTCGCCGCGAATACGTGGAAGCCGCACGCTCGCTCGCCCTGCCCGGCTGGCGCATCGCGCTCAAGCACATCCTGCCGAACTGCCTGCCGCCGCTGATCGTCGTGGGCACGCTGCAGGTGGCGCGCGCGATCACGCTGGAAGCCACGCTGTCGTTCCTGGGCCTGGGCGTGCCGATTACCGAGCCGTCTCTGGGCCTGCTGATTTCCAACGGATACCAATACATGCTGTCTGGCCAGTACTGGATCAGTTTCTATCCGGGCATCGCGCTGCTGCTGGCGCTGGTGGCCATCAACTTGGTGGGCGACCGCCTGCGTGAAGTGCTGAACCCGAGGGCGCAGCGATGACGGCGTCCAGCAACGCGACCACACTCGAAGTCCGCAACCTGCGCACGCATTTCTTCACGCGTGAAGGCGTGCTGCCGGCCGTGGACGATGTGTCGTTCTCGCTCGCGCGCGGACGCATCCTCGGGCTGGTGGGCGAATCGGGCTCAGGCAAGTCGGTCACCGGCTTCTCGATCATGGGCCTGGTGGACCCGCCCGGCCGCGTGGTCGGCGGCGAGATCCTCTACCAGGGCCGCGACCTCACCAAGCTCGCCCCGCGCGAGCTGCGCAAGCTGCAAGGCAACCGCATCGCCATGGTCTTCCAAGACCCGATGATGACGCTCAACCCCGTGCTGCGCATCGATGCCCAGATGATCGAAGCCGTGCGCGCGCACAGCAGCATGAGCCACAAGCAAGCCCGTGAAAATGCGCGCGACACGCTCGGCCTGATGGGCATTCCGAGCCCCGAAGAGCGGCTGCGCGCGTATCCGCATCAGCTTTCCGGCGGCATGCGCCAGCGCGTGGCGATTGCCATTGCGATGCTGCATCGGCCCGACCTGATCATTGCCGACGAACCGACCACGGCGCTGGACGTGACCATCCAGGCGCAGATCTTGTCTGAAGTGCAGAAGCTCGCGCGCATGCACGGCACGGCGCTGATCTGGATCACGCATGACCTGTCTGTCGTTGCCGGGCTGGCCGACGAGGTGGCTGTGATGTACGCCGGGCGCATCGTCGAACACGGCCCGGTTGATGCGGTGCTCGATGCCCCGCTGCACCCCTACACCATGGGCCTGATCGACAGCCTGCCCAGCGAGAACCGGCGCGGCCAACGCCTGCGCCAGATTCCCGGGATGACACCGAACCTGCTGTCGCTGCCGGCAGGCTGCGCGTTTGCGGCACGCTGCCCGCGTGCCACCGATGTCTGCGGCGTCCACCCGGAGATCACGCAACCGATCGTTGGTCGCCTCGTGCGCTGTTTCCACCCCGGTGCGCAGCACGCTTCCTCGCGGGAGGTCGCATGAGCACGCCGCTTGTCGAACTCAAGCAGGTCAGCAAACGCTTTGGCGATCGCAAAGTCGGCGCGGGTGATCGCGTCTTGCAACGCTTCGGCTTGGCACATCCGCCGGCAATCGTTCGTGCGGTCGACGGTGTCGACCTCGCGATCCAGCCCGGTGAAGTCGTCGGCCTCGTCGGCGAATCGGGCTGCGGCAAATCCACGCTCGGCCGGATTGCCGCCGGCTTGATGCCGCCATCGGACGGTGAGGTACGCGTTGACGGCAAGGCTGTCGATGCGCTCTCCGCAGACGAAGCCCGCGCGGCTCGCCTGAAGATCCAGATGATCTTCCAGGACCCATATGCCAGCCTCAACCCGCGCCTGCGCGTGGAAGAGATCGTTGGCGAAGCGGCCCGCGTGCACGGCCTGACCGACCGCGCCAACTTTGCCGATTATGTGGCTGCGCAGATGCAGCGCGCGGGCCTGGACCCCGCCCTGCGCGACCGCTACCCGCATCAGTTCAGCGGCGGCCAGCGGCAGCGCATCGGCATTGCGCGTGCACTCGCGGTGCAGCCTTCGATGCTGGTTTGCGACGAAGCGGTGGCAGCGCTGGACGTGTCGATCCAGGCACAGATCCTGAACCTGTTCATGGACCTGCGCGAGCAGCTCAACCTGACCTACCTGTTCATCAGTCACGACCTGGGCGTGGTGGAGCACCTCTCAGACCGCGTGGTGATCATGTATCTCGGGCGCGTGGTGGAATCCGCAACGGCGGAGGAAGTCTTCCGCCGCCCGAACCATCCTTACACGCAAACCTTGCTCGCGGAGATCCCGCGTCTGTCGGCCCGTCACAAGACGTTCACCGCCATTCAGGGCGAGATGCCGAGCCCGCTGCATCCGCCCTCGGGCTGCCATTTCCACCCGCGCTGCCCGCACGCCATGCCCCGCTGCAAGACCGAAACACCGACGCTGCGCGGCATTGCGGTCAACCACATCAGCGCGTGCCACCTGAACGACGCGACCTGAACGACATTCAATAAGCCAACGATTCCAAAAACAGGAAAAGGGAACCCACGTGAAACGCCTCCTAGCCTCGTCGCTTGCTGTTGCGCTGTTTACCGCTGCCGGCGCTGTCGGCGCGCAAACGCTGAACATCGCCTTTGCCGATCCGCTGTCGTCGCTCGACCCGCAGTTGAACAATCACGCAGGCGACCGCTCCGTCGACGTGCACTTCTGGGATCTGCTGGTCGAGAACAAGTGGAACAAGCTGCAGCCCGGCCTGGCGCTGTCGTGGAAGACGCTGGACCCGAAGACGTGGGAATTCAAGCTGCGCCCGAACGTGAAATGGCACGACGGCCAGCCGTTCACGGCGGATGACGTCATCTTCTCGTACCAGCGCGCGCGCAGCGTTCCGGGCAGCGTGGCAACGTTCGCCGGCTATCTGCGCACGGTGGAGTCCGTCACGGCCAAAGACCCGCTGACGCTGATCATCAAGACGAACATCCCGAACCCGGACTTGCCGCTGAACCTGGCATCGGTGCACATCGTCAGCAAGCATGTGGGCGAGAAGTCGTCGACTGAGGACTACAACGCCGGCCGCGCCGTGGTGGGCACGGGCCCTTACAAGTTCGTCTCGTACGTGCCGGGCGACCGCGTAGTGATGGCGCGCAACGACAACTACTGGGGCGGCAAGCAGCTCTGGGAGAAGGTCAACTACCGCTATATCAACAACGCTGCTGCACGCACGGCCAACCTGCTCTCGGGTGAAGTGGATGTCATCGACAAGGTGTCGGTGTCGGACCTTGCGCGCCTGCGCCAGTCGCCCAACGTGAAGGTCTTTGCCTACCCCGGCCTGCGCGTGATGCTGCTGCAGCCAAGCTTCCGCAAAGGCGAGAATCAATACATCACCGGCAACGACGGCAAACCGCTGCCGAACAACCCGCTGCTGGATGTGCGCGTGCGCCGCGCGCTGTCGCTGGCGATCGACCGCAAGGCAATCGTCGACCGCATCCTGCAAGGCGCCGCTACCGTCGCCAACCAGTGGATGCCGTCAGACACGTACGGCTACAACCCCGATGTGAAGGACATCGCCTACGACCCTGCGCAAGCCAAGAAGCTGCTGGCCGACGCGGGCTTTCCGCAGGGCTTCAACCTGGTGATGCACGTGCCGAATGATCGCTACCCGCAAGGCCCCGAGACGGCGCAAGCAGTGGCACAGTTCTGGACCCGCATCGGCGTGAAGGCACGCGTGGAAGTGGTGCCCTGGTCGGTCTACTCGGGCCGGGCCAACAAGAATGAATATGCGATGAGCATGCTGGCGTGGGGCAACGGCACGGGCGAGGCAAGCTACGCGCTCGTCAACGTGCTGGCCACGGTCGACACCAAGAAAGGCCTGGGCGCGTCCAACTGGGGCCATTACAGCAACGCGGCTGTCGACAACGCGCTGAACGCGTCCACGGAAGAATTCAACGTGGAAAAGCGCGCGGCCATCCTGCGCCACTCGGTCAAGCTGGTGTCGGATGACGTGGGCGTGATGCCGCTGTACCACTACCAGAACGTATGGGCCGCCAAGAAGGGCCTGAAGGTGACGCCAATGACGAGCGATCGCACGGCAGCGCAAATGGTCACCAAGGACGGCAAGTAAGCGCCATGGGAACGTTCGCGATCGGCGTGACGCCGGCGGATGACCTGATCGACGTATCGCGCAGCGTCGTCGTGACGGGGCTTGCGCCTGGAGCACAGGTGGGCATCGTGGCGCAAACGCGTCGCGGCAATGGTGTGCTGTGGCACAGCCGCGCCGCGTTCGTCGCCGATGCGCAAGGCACCGTGGACCTCACGCGCGACGCGCCCGTCTCCGGTGATTACACCGGCGTCAGCGCGATGGGCATCATCTGGAGCCAGCGCCCGGAAGACGGAAAAGCACGCGAGGTGTTTCCGCAGCCAGCCACGGAGCCGTTGACGACCACGCTGACGGCCACGGCCAACGGCGAGTCGGTCCATGCGAGCTTCGTGCAACGGCTGGCCGCACCGGGCGTGACGCGCCACGACGTGCGCGACGAAGGTCTTGTTGGCACGCTTTACCTGCCCGATCCGTATGCGCACCCGGGCCCGCGCCCTGCCGTGCTCATCCTCAACGGCTCGGGCGGCGGCATCAATGAGCCACGCGCGGCACTGTTTGCCTCGCACGGTTATGCCGCCTTTGCGCTTGCATACTTCAAAGCGCCGGGGCTGTCGGACTACATCTCCAACACGCCGCTGGAATACTTCGAGCGCGCGCTCGCCTGGCTGCGCACGCGCGTGGACCCGCTGCACGACTTCGTTGCTGTGAGCGGCCAGTCGCGCGGCGGGGAACTGGCATTGCTGCTGGGCGCGACGTTTCCTGAAGCGGTGTCTGCGGTGATCGGCTACGTGCCGGGCGCCGTCGTGCACAGCGGGCAGAATGCTGCCGACCCGGCTATCGGACGCGAGGGCCCAACGTGGTTGTATCGCGGTCAGCCGCTGCCGCATCTGTGGGAAGGCAACCGCACCGCGACCTGGGCACCGTTTGACGAAGGTCCCGCGCCGCATCGGCATGAACGCGCCATTCGCACGGCACTGCAAGATGCAGACGCGGTGGCACGCGCGCGTATCCGCATCGAACGCGCACGCGGGCCAGTGTTGCTGCTCTCCGCCACCGATGACGGCTCCTGGCCCTCGAGCGATTACTCGCGCATGGTCACCGGCAAGCTGGCCGAGGTACGCCACCCCTACCCCGTCCAACATTTCGATTACGAAGGCGCGGGTCACGCCATCGTCTTCCCGTACGTGCCGACGACGCAGCTCGTCTATGCACATCCGGTGTCTGGCCGCATCAGCACCGGCGGCGGCGAGCCACGCGCCAACGCCCGCGCCGATGCCCAATCGTGGGCAGCGGTGCGGCGCTTCCTCGCCAGCGCAGTGGCTGCGCGCGGCGCCTCCGTACCCGATTCCCGGAGCCTTTCATCCATGGATTTCACGCCCGCACAAGACGTGGTCGACCAGGTTGCTGACCTCGGCGACGGCAGCCCCACGCATGCGCTGCGCCACGCCCGCGAAAAAGTCGCAACGGCCACGCAAGGCAGCTACGAAGCGCTGTTCGACGCCGCCCTGCCCGGCCTTACGCTGGGCGAACGCCTGCTCGTGGCGCTGTACGCCTGCCGCCTGACGCCCGCGCCGGAACTGGCCGAGCACTATCACGCGCACCTCGCGAACACGCCGGTCGACGCAACTGCGCTGCAAGCGGTGGACCATGGCGATATCGACACGCTGACCGACGCACGCCTGCGCGCCATCCTCACCTTCACGCGCACGCTCGTCGAGCGCCCCATCGAAGGCGACCGCGATGCGCTGTTGCGCCTGCCTGCAGCGGGCCTCGCCACTGCCGACGTGGTGACGCTCGCGCAGCTCATCGCTTTTCTGTCGTATCAGACGCGGCTCGTCGCCGGCTTGCGTGCGCTTCGCGAAGCCACCGGCACCGGCAGCGCCACCGCCTCCACGGAGACCGCAGCATGACCGAGATCATCCGCGCCCACGGCTTCACCAATGAATCGCTCGAGTGGCAAGCGTGGCTCGATGTGGTCGACCTCGACCGCGCCACGCCCGAGCAGATCGCCGTGCTGGAAGAAAGCCACCCGAAGGCGAAAACGTCGGATTACTACCGCTTTCTCGTTCACCAGCCCGAGATCCTGCGGCAGCGCTCGGCGGCGTTCAACGCGATCATGTATGCGCCGGGCGGCCTGTCGCGTGCTGAACGCGAACTCGCCAGCGCAGTGGTGTCGCGCGTGAACGGTTGCGTGTATTGCGCGTCTGTCCACGCGCAACGCTTCGAGCAGCTTGCCAAGCGCAACGACGTCATCAAGCAGGTCTTTGAAGACCCGCACATTGCAGGCACGAATGCGCGTGAGCGTGCCATCGTGCTGTTCTCGATCGACCTGACGCTGCGCCCAGGCGATGTGCATGGCGAAGAATTGCAGCCGCTCAAGGCCGCTGGCCTGACCGATGCGGAGATTCTCGATCTGATACACGCGGTGGCCATTTTTGCGTGGGCGAATCGCCTGATGCTGAATCTGGGCGAACCCGTGTTTCCGGACGCGGCCTGAGCTGGGCAGCATCGCTCCAAAGAAAAAGCCGCAGGGGCAAACCTGCGGCTTTTTTGTTTCACTGCAGCAGCATCACACCATCGGCAACTGTCTCACCGGTTTGCCCGTCAACTGCGCCACGGCGTGGGCCACGGCTGGCGCGATTGGCGGCACACCCACCTCGCCCATGCCGCTGGGTTCTGCCGTGCTCGGCACGATGTGCGTTTCAATGACGGGCGTCTCGGCCATCTTGAGCGCCGGATAGTCTGGGAAGTTCGACTGCACGACCTGGCCGTCCTTGATGTCGATCCGACCATATAGCGCCGCTGTCAGACCAAAGATGACCGCGCTTTCCATCTGCTGCGCAACGATGCCCGGGTTGACCACCGTGCCGCAATCGACCGCGCAGACAACGCGGTGCACGCGCGGCTTGCCGTCCTTCATCGACACCTCCACGACCTGCGCAACCACGGAGCCGAAGCTTGGGTGCAGGGCAATGCCGCGTGCACGCGGCGCGCCGTCGGCTGCCGGGGCGAGCGGTTGCCCCCAGCCGGCGGCCTCGGCGGCCGTGTCCAGCACTTTCAGCTCACGCGGGTGGGCCTTTAGCAAATCGCGCCGCATCGCCAGCGGGTCAAGTTTGGCTGCCGTCGCCACGTCGTTGAGAAAGCCCTCCATGAAGAACCCGTTGTACGAGTGGCCAACGCTGCGCCAGAACCCCACGGGAACCGGCAGATCGACTGCCAGGTGGGCGATGTGCTCGTGCTCGATTTCGTAGGGCAAGTCGAACAGGCCTTCAGCGGTATAGCGATCGATACCCGCCGACGGCGCGCCAAACAGTCGATCCAGCTCGCCTGCCAGAATCGATTGGCCAGCGCTGCGCGACGCAATCGCCGTGACCTTGCCGTTCTCGACACGCGCCTTGAGCCGAGCGATGGCGTGCGGGCGATAAAAGTCGTGGCGAAGGTCCTCCTCACGCGACCAGATGACCTGCACGGGCTTGCCGTCGGTCTTGGTGGCGATGGTGACGGCCTGGCCGATGAAATCCGATTCCAGCCGCCGCCCGAAACCGCCGCCGATGAGCGGGATGTCGATATGCACCTTGTCGCCGCTGACACCAGCCGCGCGTGCCGCCACCAGTTGCGCCAGCGTGGCGACCTGCGTGGGCGCCCAGAGATGCACGCCGTCCTGCGTCACCTGCGCGGTGCAGTTGATCGGCTCCATCGTGGTGTGCGCAAGATACGGCGCGGTGTATTCCGCCTCGACGAGCGTGGCGCCATCGGCCTTGTCGAAGGCTTTCAGGCCGTCGCCCATCGATCGATACGTGAAGCCGCCCTTGTCGCTGTCGAGCGCGCTGACGAGTTGCTGCCGAATGCCTGCGGAATCGAGCTTGGCATGCGGGCCGTTGTCCCACACGGGCTCGATCGTTGCCAGCGCCTGACGCGCCTGCCAGTAATGATCAGCCACCACCGCCACGCCGGGTGCGCCACCGGCAGTGCCTTCAAACGGCACCACGTAACGCACGCCCGGCATGCCAAGCGCCGCTTTCGATTGAAACGTCTTGAGCTTGCCGCCAAACACCGGGCACATCACGACGGCGGCATACAGCATGCCGGCAAGGCGCGTGTCGATGGAGAAGCGCGCGCTGCCATTTGTCTTGGCCGCAAGATCGTTGCGCGGCGCCGGTTTGCCGATCAACTGGTATTGCGAGGCCGGCTTGAGCGTCACGTTGGACGGCGCAGAAATACCGCGGGCCGACTTGGCCATGCCGCCAAACGTGGATTGCTTGCCGCCAGGCCCAATCAACTGGCCATCGCGGATGCTGACTTCCGCAGCCGACACGTTCCATTCGCGTGCTGCGGCTTGCACCAGCGCCGCCCGCGCTGTGGCGGCAGCCTCGCGCACGGGCTGCCAGCCATCGGCGGTGCTGCTGCTACCGCCGGTGATGATGAGGCCGATCTCGCGCGCGCTCTTGGCCATGACCCAGTGCAGTGCACGGGCCCAGGTCTTGTCGGCGCTATCGGGATGCAGCGGCAGGGAGCTGTCGCCCATGGCCACGACGTTGCCGTAGATGCGCTCCACAGGCGAGCTTTCGATGCTCACGCGCGAGAGCGGAATGTCCAGTTCTTCCGCCGCCAGCATCGACATTGCGGTGTGGATGCCCTGCCCCATTTCCACGCGCGGCATGGCGAGCACGACGTTGCCTTCGGGCGTGATCTTGATCCAGCCGTTCAACGCAATCTCGCCGTTGTGCTCAGGGAAGATGCTCGGATCGCCCACGCGGCTACGCGGCGGCATCACGCCCCAACCGACCACCAGTGCGCCACCAATGCCAAGCGCGCCGAGCAGGAAACGGCGGCGTCCGCTACGCGGTTTCGTTGCCTTCGCGTTCATGCGCGGCCCTCCCGCAACGCCTTGGCGGCGCGCTTGATGGCGGCGCGCATGCGCGGATACGTGCCGCAGCGGCAGATGTTGGTCATGGCCGCGTCGATGTCGGCATCGCTCGGATCGGGGTGTTGGGCCAGCAAGTCCGCCGCGGCCATCAGCATGCCGGATTGGCAGTAACCGCACTGGGGCACCTGCTCGTCTATCCAGGCTTGCTGCAGTGCGTGGCGTTTGCCCTCGCCGCCGGCAAGTCCCTCGATGGTCGTGATGTGCTTGCCGGCCACGGCCGCCACCGGCAGCACGCAGGACCGCACGGCCGCGCCGTCCACGTGCACCGTGCATGCGCCGCACGCCGCGACGCCGCAGCCGAACTTCGTGCCGGTCAGGTTCAGATGATCACGCAGCACCCACAGCAGGGGCGTGGCCGGGTCGCAATCAACGCTGACCGGCTTGTGGTTGACGTCCAAATCCATGGGGCGGTGGTCTCCTTGGCTCTTGTGATTTTTTTGCTGGCCAAGCGTACGTTCAAACGGCTGATGTCAGCAATAGTGGTCACCCTCGGTCGCCCGCTGCGCCGGAGAAACCACAACCAGTCCAGACCTAGGCTGGAGGGGTTGGCTAGCTCGCCCGGTGTGCTACAATCGCGGGCTTCCGGAGAGATGGATGAGTGGTTTAAGTCGCACGCCTGGAAAGCGTGTATAGGTTAATAGCCTATCGGGGGTTCGAATCCCCCTCTCTCCGCCAGAACACAAATGCCCGCGCAAGCGGGCATTTCCATTTCTGCGGCGCCTTTCCATCGCCCAAAAACAAAAGGCCCGGTCTCCCGACAAGGCCTTTTGCATCCCACCGCCGACACGTCTCGCGCGGTCGGCATCCCCTCGCGTAACTCAATGCAGCGTAGCTTGCGTCTCGCTCGTCAGCAGGGTCTGTGTAATCTGATCGCGAATCGACTGCGCTTTGAGCAACAGGCGCAGGGCAATATCGGCACCGCGGCTATTGGCCACGTGCTCGATAAACGCAGCGCGTGCGCGCTCATTCAATGTGGCAACGTGTGCGGCTTCTGACCACACCCGCCAGGCGGCGGGCTGACCGGCAAACTGCTCGCGGCGACGAAGCAGGTCCGAGTCGATGGCAGCGGCAATCTCGACGTCTTGAATGGTGCGATTCATGATGGCCCCCTTGCTGTCTGTGCGGTTGTTGCGCTCTTTGTGTGGCGCCCTGTGCCGGGCGTGCAGCCTGAATACGCAACGTCCATGCCAACACCAATGCACCGCTCAATGCGCGCTTTTTGCATGCACGCATTGTCGTTTTGATCTGTTTGAAACACCCTGCTGACGGGGCTTTTCGGGCAGCCTCCCTCCGTTGGTGGGGTGCAAAATCCTCATCTGAAAACGGCTGCATCCGGCCGCGCGTTACGCGGGACGTTACGTAACGCGCGGGGTGTTCCGCTACCCAATCCATGTATCGGACGGCGGCACGACGCCATCCGCGGATACAGCGCTCACAGGCATGCTTGGTGCTTTATCCGTGCGCCCAAGCCCGCTGGCGCGCGGTCGGTCGTGTCACCCACCCCTCTTCTGCGCCGGCCTCTTCGCTTGCTTCGCTTCCGGACCGGGAGCGACCGGCCGCATGCCGCCACCCTCGGCGCGCCGGCCATCCCCCCACACAACAAAAGCATTCAAGAGGAGACACCCCATGCAAGTGGGCAACCCACGCGTGCGGCACGGCCGCATGCTGATGTCGGCACTGCTGTGCGCGGCGCTTTCGCTGCCGGGCTGCGGCGGCGGTGACAGCTCAGCCGTCGCCAACAGCATCCCCGCAGATTCAAACACCACGCAGCCGACACAACCGGCGCAGCCAGCCGCAGTCAACTGGACCACGCTTGGTACGCGCGCCACACCGGCGCAGCCAGGCACGTCCATTACGAGCAACGCTGGCGCCAAGTGGGTCGACTACAACCCGCCCGCTCTGTATGCGGGCGTCGCGCGGCAGGCCATGCAGTACATCACCATGCCCGACGGCACGAAGCTCGCAGCGTATGTGACGTTGCCCGCCGATGCATCGGGCAAGGCCGCTGCGGGCACGTTCCCCACGGTGCTGGTGCAGACGTCGTACAACGGCGGCAACGCGCAATACGAAGCATCGATCGGTGCAGCGCTGGGCGCGGCCGATCCGTACGTCGTCCAGCACGGCTATGCGACAGTGGTGGTGGATGTACGCGGCACCGGCCAGTCGCAAGGCGCATGGGATGCCTTTGGCGCCGACGAACAAAGCGACTACGGCCATGTGGTCGACTGGGTGACGCAGCAATCGTGGAGCAATGGCGCGATCGGCCTTTACGGCGTGTCGTACCTCGGCATCACGACGGTCATCACGGCGGCGCAGAACCACCCTGCGGTCAAGGCGGCGTTCCCGATCGTGCCGATTGGCGACGGCTACCGCGACATCGTCTTCACGGGTGGCCAGACGAACCTGACCTTCATCCCGGCGTGGTTCGGTCTGGTTTCAGTGCTGAGCCTGACCGATCCGACGCTGGTGACAGACCCGACAATCGGTCTGCCTGCCGTGCTGCAACATCTGGTGTCTGCGGTCACGACATTCCAGCTACCGACCATGCTCCAGGCGCTGCTGGGCACGACGGCCACGGCCTATGACGGCGCGTTCTGGGCGACGCGTTCGCCGCTGGAAAACGACAGGAAGATCAATGTGCCGACTTTCGTGGTGGGCGGCCTGCACGATCTTTTCCAGCGCAGTGAACCGCTCACGTACGAGAGCATCAAGACGCAGGCGCCGGCCAAGCTGCTGATCGGCCCATGGACACATCTGCAGGCCGCGTTGGGCAGCGGGTTGCCCGTCGATGACGTGCCGCCGCTGAACCACATTCAGCTGCAATGGTTCGACCAGTACGTCAAAGGACTGAACGTGGGCGCCGATGCGCTTCCCAACGTCACGCAATACGTGACCGGCCTCGGCCACTACGCCACGGCCACGGACTGGCCCCATCCGCAGGTGCAGGCGCAGCAACTCTTTCTGCGCGGCGACAAGAGCTTGTCGGCCACCGCGCCTGCGGCAAACGAAGCGTCCAACACGGTCGCACAGCTGCCGCTGAACGGCGCATGTTCGATCAGCCTGTCGCAATGGACCGCTGGATTGACCGGTTTCATCCCGCTGCCGTGCCAGACCGATGACACCATCGCCGAAGCCGCCGACGTGAAGTTCGAGACGCCACCCATGCCGGCCGATGTCTACCTCAACGGGCCGATCGAAGCGGACGTGTGGATCTCGACCACCGCGCTGGACGCCGGCGTCTCGGTACGCATTGACGACGTGGACGGGGCGGGCAATGTCACGCCGCTCACCGATGGCCTCCAGACGGCCTCGTTGCGTGCGGTGGACGCCAGCCGTTCGCGCACGATGAACGGCCTGATGATCCAGCCATGGCATCCGTTCACCCCAAGCGCCGTGCAGGCGCTCATGCCGGGTCAAGTCGTGATGGTGCCGGTCGAGGTATTCCCGACCAGCGCGCTTATCGCCAAGGGCCACAAGCTGCGGGTAGCTGTGGGCGCAAGCAACCTGCCGCAGGGCGTGCCGCCGCTGCCCACGCTGCTCAACTCGTTGTTCGGCGTGCTGACGGTCTACAGCGATGCGGCCCATCCCTCGAAGGTTGTGCTGCCCGTGGTGCCGGCCACGGCGCTGTAGCAAGCACCCGTCCGCGGTGATCTGACGGCCCGCTTCGCGGGCCGTTTTCTTTAGATACCAGGCACCACCAAAATATGTAATCCAGCAATTACATCCGCAAAACTACGCATCGCGAATACTGTAGTGAAAATATCGATATCTGAATATAAATAACGCAAATAGAGTAGGAAAACGTTGACGCCATCCAGTCTGCATAATCCATCTCACGATTCGAAACGATGGCGCCCCAGCCCTTATCAGGCAAGGTTTCATTAGCAAAACAACCGCCCTAATCCGCATTAAGTGAAAACGCTCAGAAGAATGTTATTCAGGATTTTCTTTTCAATGCCGATAACCCCGTGGAGACCGGAAAATCCAACCTGGGAAAATCGGTCACACCGTGACACAACCTGTCCCTTTCTTAACTACGCAGCCCTTGCGCATAACTAACGTGGTCGTCGACCGTCTTTCTCAAGCCGCTCCGGTGCGCGACCACATCTCAATTCATTCAGCAAACCGGAGGACGCTGTGAACCTTTTTCAGATGACCATCAAAGCCAAGCTCACAACGGGCTTTGGCGTGCTGGCAGCCATTGTTGTCGTGGTATCGGGCATGTCCCTGCGGGCGCTGTCCGAATCGACCGAAGGATTCTCGAACTACGTGCACGGCATCAGCGCCCGCGCAGACGTCGCCAACGACGTGCGCACGGCGGTGGATCGCCGCGCCATCGCCGCACGCAACCTGGTCCTCGTGGTCACGCCAAAAGACCTGGATCTGGAGAAGGCTGACGTCTTTCGTGCGCACGACGATGTGAAGAGCAAGCTCAAGCAGCTCAACGACATGATTGCGGGCGCCAAGGACGTCAACGATCGCGCCCGTACGCTGGTGGAAGACATCAACCGCGTGGAAGCCAAGTACGGCCCCGTGGCGACCGACATCGTCGGGCTGGCGCTGGCCGGCAAACACGACGAAGCCATCCAGAAGATGGATAACGAATGCCGCCCGCTGCTGGCCGCCCTCATCAAGACCACCGACGCGTATGCCACGTACACGCACGAGCGCCAGGAGCAGCTCGTGCAGGCGTATGAGGCGCAGTACGTCATGCAGCGCAATCTGCTGGCCGGCCTGTCGATCGGCGCGGTGCTGCTGGCAGTGATCGCCGGCGTCATCATCACGCGCTCGATCACGCAGCCGATCCGCACGGCGGTGGATGTCGCCCAGACGGTGGCGCGCGGCGATCTGAGCAGCCGCATCGATGTACAAGGCAAGGATGAGACGAGCCACCTGCTCTCTGCCCTGCGCGACATGAACGGCCGCTTGACGGAGATCGTCGACAAGGTGCGCGACAGCAGCAGCAGCGTGGCCGGCGCTGCCAAACAGATTGCAGCGGGCAATGCCGACTTGAGCCAACGCACGGAAGCACAGGCATCGTCGCTGCAGGAAACGGCAGCCAGCATGGAAGAGCTGACTTCCACCGTGAAGCAGAACGCCGACAATGCCCAGCACGCCACCGCGCTCGCCTCTACCGCGTCGGAAGTGGCGCTCAAGGGCAGCACGGTCGTGAGCCAGGTCGTATCGACCATGCAGGACATCAGTGACCGTTCGAGCAAGATTGCCGACATCACCGGCATCATCGAAGGCATCGCATTCCAGACCAACATCCTCGCGCTGAATGCCGCCGTGGAAGCCGCACGCGCAGGCGAGCAGGGGCGCGGTTTTGCGGTGGTCGCCAGCGAGGTGCGCAGCCTGGCGCAGCGCTCGTCAACGGCGGCCAAGGAGATCAAGGAACTGATCGCGTCGTCGGTGGAGCGCATTCACGACGGCTCCACGCTGGCGGGCGAAGCCGGCGAGACCATGACGGAGGTCACGCAAGCCGTGGCCCGCGTCACGCACATCATGGAAGAAATTGCCGCCGCATCGGTCGAGCAGAAGCGCGGCATCGAACAGGTCAACCAGGCGATCTCCCAAATGGATGAAGTCACCCAGCGCAACGCGGCGCTGGTGGAAGAAGCCGCAGCCGCATCGCAATCGCTGCAGGACCAGGGGCAAGAGCTGAACGCTACGATGTCCTTCTTCCGGGTCGATCCGCACGCCGCCCGCGCCTGACCGGAGTACGGTCACCGTAACAGTTGTTGTCTCCAAGCTGTCATTGCGCCCGCCGCCGAAAGGCCGCGGGCGTTTTCTCTTTTCTGTCCTGTGTCTTTCGTTAGGCCGTCGTTCGTGACTTCCGCTGCATTGGCGGGCTCGTACGCGCGACGCAAAGTGGACTGGCCCCGCGTGAGACAAGCGACGGGGCAAGCCGGGGCCGTGCACGGCCCGTCCTGCCGACGAAAGCCACCATGCGACACAACAGCCCACACCTGCAACGCGGCTCGCTTTCTACCTTCCTGCCGAGCATGCCATCCAACGACGGGAGGCTCGCATGATCCCGCTCGGCTTCGCGCATTGGCTGCGCCCGCGTGCGGCACTGCAGCCACAACCAATCCCGCCCCTCGTTGAACAACTGCGTGAAGAATGCGAAGCGATGGCCCGCTACGCCCTGCATCACGGCTTGCCAGTCGCGCCAGAACTCATCGCCCAGCTCGGCCCGCTCATCGACCGCCAGATGCCGCCGCAGGCCACACCGCACCACGCGCTGGCAGCCATCCACCGCAAGCTTGCGGCCGCCATTGCACCGGCCACGCCGCAGGCCGTCACGCTGCTCGACACGCAGCATCGCAGCGATCATCCATTCCCATGGCTCGGTCCTGTGCCGTTGATCCGGCTGCTGACCAGCGCTGCGATCGTCTTCCTGATCGCCGTGATTGCCACCGGCATGTCGCCCGACGTATCGAGCGCAAACATCGACCGGGGCTTCCTCGATTCGGACGGCGCGCCCCTGTTATGGAACACGCTGTTCCTGCTGTTCTGCGCGGGGCTGGGCGCGTCGTTTGCCACGCTGTTTCAGGCACATCGCTATGTGGCCGCAGCCACCTACGACCCGAAGTACGACGCTTCCTACTGCGCACGGTTGATCCTCGGCGTGATTGCGGGGTTGATTCTGGTCGAGATGCTGCCAGCGCATCTGTTCGACGGGGGCAGCATGCACAACTTCGGGAAACCGACGCTGGCGATGCTGGGCGGTTTCTCTGCCACCGCTGTGCACCGGCTATTGCAGCGGCTGGTGGATGCGCTCGAAACACTCGTACGCGGCGACCGCTCGGCCGATGCCGACGCTGCCATGCAGACCTATCGCGCCCGCGCTGCCAGTGAGCGTACGCAGTGGCAAAGCGAACTCGCCGCAAACCTGATCGATCTGCAACAGACGTTGGATAGCAGCGCCTCGCCCGAGGCGATGCGCCAACGGCTGGCCGATTTCACACGCGCCATGCTTGCCGCCGGCGATCCGACGGCTTCTGCACCGGCCTCCAACCGTCCGTCCAAGGAGTGACCTCATGCTGTTCCTCTACAACATCCCCGCATGGGCGATGGGCGCGATCATCGTCTTCGCCACGCTGTTCGTGGCATTGGGCGGCTATGTGCTATTCCGCCGCGTTCTTCCAGTCACGCTCGACGCCGAACAGCGCAACATGACCATCGCCATGATGACGGCCGTCACGACCATCAACTCGCTGCTGGTCGCTTTCTCGGCCATCTCGGTATGGGGTGCGTATCAAGCCGCCGCGGACATCGTGGCCGCCGAAGCTGCGTGTGCCACGGAACTTGCCCGCGATCTCTCGGCGTTCTCGCACCCGAGCGCCACCACCGCGCGGCGCGAGCTGATCACGTATCTGGAGCATGTCGTCCACGACGAATGGCCGAGCATGCAGCAGCATGCGCGTCCTGATGCGGACACTGAGGCTGCGTTCAACAGCATGTTTGCCACGGCCAACCGCATCACGCCCCATGACGACCGTGAGCGCGTGCTGCTGATTGAAGTGCTCGCCCGCGTCAACGAGATGGTGAAGTACCGGGAGAAACGCCTGCAGAACCTGGAGGCCGCCATGCCCGGCACGCTTTGGGGCGTGATGCTCATCGCCAGCGGCCTTTCGTTGTTGCTGCTCTACGCGCTGCCGGCCACGCGATTTCACATGGCGCTGGTGGCGGTGTGGGCGACCACATTGGGCCTGGCGTTCTTTTTTGTGCTGGCCGTGGACCGGCCCTTTGCAGGCGAAGTCAGCGTCAGCGCGGCGCCGCTGGAGCGGTCTATCCAGACGCTATCGAACGACAAGCCGCAGGCGCATCCTTTGCCCGACTGAGCGCGCCGCCTCGCCGCGCTGCCCCCCCACTCGTGTTGTGGGCTGGCGGGAGAGGTCAGCCCCAGGGCCGGAGTTCCCACGCTTCGGCCCTGCCCTTTGCCGGCTCGTCGGGAGCCGGCTTTTTTACTGCGGATCGCGAATGTAGCCGACGAGTTTGTCGATCACCGGCCGATTCGGCTTGGTCACGAGGCTCACGACAATCGCAGCGACAAAACCGGCCGGCACGCCGAACGCACCGGAGGCGATCGGGTCGACGCCAAACCACGGCTGGCCAAGCACGCCCGTCATGCGCGTGAAGAACGGGTAGTTGGCGATGATGTAGTACACGCTCACGGCCAGCCCCGTCAGCATGCCCGCGATGGCACCGGCACGATTGGTGCGTTTCCAGAACACGCCCAGCACCAATACCGGAAAGAAGCAGGACGCCGCCAACGAGAAAGCCGCCCCCACCAGGAAGAGAATGTTGCCCGGCTTCAGTGACGTCACATAAGCGGCCAGCAACGCCACCCCGAGCAACACCACCTTGGCGCTCGTCACGCGCCGCTGGTGGCTGGCCGTGTTGTCGATCATGTGGAAGTAGACGTCGTGCGACAGGGCGTTGGCAATCGTCAGCAGCAGGCCATCGGCAGTCGACAGCGCTGCCGCCAACGCGCCCGCTGCAATCAACCCGGACAACACGTACGGCAGCCCCGCAATTTCGGGCGCGGCAAGCACGATCATGTCTGGCTGCATCATCACCTCTGCCCACTGCACGATGCCGTCGCCGTTGATGTCATGCAGAGTGAACACGGGTGGGTCGACCTTGCGCCACGGCACGATCCACTGCGGCAGGTCAGCAAACGGCGCCCCGACCAGGTGCTGCAGCAAATCAAGCTTGACGAGTGCCGCCAGCGCCGGCGCCGACACATACAGCAGCGCCACGAAAACCAGCGTCCAACTCACGGAATTGCGTGTCTCGCGCACCGACGGCGTGGTGTGAAAGCGCGTGAGGATGTGCGGCAGGCTGGCCGTGCCGACCATCAGGCAAAACACCAGGAGCACAAAGTTCAGCCGCTCGGTGCCACGCTCGTTTTGCGACGCCGACGGAAATGGCTCAGTGGATGGCGGCGCCATGCGGCTGCGTGCCAGCGCGTCTTCGCGCTGCTGGTTCCAGAGGATCGACGCCGTGGCCGCATCGGGCGGAAATTCTTCGCGCTGGCGCTCCAGAGACTTGATCTCGCGCAGTGGCGCATTACGTTCGCGTGCAAGCCTGAGCTGCGTATTCAGTGTTTCCCGCGCATGCTCGAACGACTGCGGCAGTTGCGAGATGCGCTCCTGCAGCGCCTGCGCCTCGCTCAGGAACTGGTCGCGCACGTGCTGCTCGGCAGGGTCGTGCGCGATGCGCCGTTCCTCTTTCTCGATCTGCAGCAGGAGGCGGCCCGTCGAAAGCTGCGGTACCGGATCGTGATACCGATGCCAGCCGATGATCGACACCACGCCCAGAAACGACACGATCATGATGATGTACTGCGCCACCTGGGTCCACGTCACGGCACGCATGCCGCCCAGGAACGAACAGACTAGAATGCCCGCCAGCCCGAAGAACACGCCCACCGAAAATTCGACGCCGATAAAACGCGTGACCACCAGCCCCACACCCTGAATCTGCGCAACGAGGTAGACGAACGAACACAGCGTCGCACCCAGCACCGCAATGCCGCGCACGACAGAACTGCCGCCGCGCTCGCCGTTGCCGTAGCGGTTGGCAAGGAAATCCGGCACCGTGTAACCACCGAACTTGCGCAGGTACGGCGCTAAAAGGAAAGCGACCAGGCAGTAGCCGCCTGTCCAGCCCATCACGTAAGCGAGGCCCTCGTAGCCCGAGGCGAACACGATGCCCGCCAGGCCGATGAACGAGGCGGCGCTCATCCAGTCGGCCGCCGTGGCCATGCCGTTGAAGAATGCCGGCACGCGGCGCCCTGCCACGTAATACTCGGTCAGATCGGCCGTGCGGCAGATCAGCCCGATGCACGCATAGATGGCGATGGTGACGAACAGGAACACGTAGCCGAGCCACACGCCCGGCCCGCGCACGCGCTCGATCGCGCCCATCATCACGATGAAGAGCAGCAGCCCTACGGTATAGAGCCCGTAATAGAGAAACAGCCGCTTGCGAAAGCGGCTGTCTTGTTGGGAGTCGGCGGCCAAGGTTGGCTACCAGCGCTGGGGGTTAGCGCGTTTCCTTCAGTTGATCGAGGATGGCCGGGTTCTCGAGCGTGGACGTGTCCTGCGTAATGTCCTCGCCCTTGGCCAGCGAACGCAACAGGCGGCGCATGATCTTGCCCGAGCGCGTCTTGGGCAGGTTGTCGCCAAAGCGGATGTCCTTCGGCTTGGCGATCGGCCCGATCTCCTTGCCGACCCAGTTGCGCAGCTCGTTGGCGATCTGTTTGGCTTCGTCGCCATCGGGGCGCGAGCGCTTGAGCACCACGAACGCGCAGATGGCTTCGCCCGTCATGTCGTCGGGGCGGCCCACCACGGCGGCCTCCGCAACAATCGGGTTCGCCACCAGCGCCGATTCGATCTCCATCGTGCCCATGCGGTGGCCCGAGACGTTCAGCACGTCGTCAATGCGGCCCATGATGGTGAAGTAGCCGGTGTCCTTGTCGCGGATGGAGCCATCGCCCGCCAGATACAGCTTGCCCCCCAACTCTTCCGGGAAGTAGCTCTTCTTGAAGCGCTCCGGGTCGCCCCAGATGTTGCGGATCATCGACGGCCACGGACGCTTGACGACCAGGATTCCGCCCTGCCCGTTCGGCACGTCGTGCCCAGTTTCATCGACGATGGCAGCCATGATGCCCGGCAGCGGCAGCGTGCATGAGCCCGGCACCAGGGGCGTGGCCCCCGGCAGCGGCGTCATCATGTGGCCGCCGGTCTCGGTCTGCCAGAACGTATCGACAATCGGGCAACGTCCGCCACCAATGTTCGTGTGGTACCACATCCAGGCTTCCGGGTTGATCGGCTCGCCCACGGTGCCGAGCAGGCGCAGGCTGGAGAGATCGTACTGCTTGGGGTGGACCTTCTCGTCCGCTTCGGCGGCCTTGATCAACGAGCGGATCGCCGTCGGTGCGGTGTAGAACGTGTTGACCTTGTGACGCTGGATCATGTCCCAGAAGCGGCCGGCGTTCGGATACGTCGGCACACCTTCAAACACGACCTGCGTGGCGCCAGCCGCGAGCGGGCCGTACGCGATGTAGCTATGGCCCGTCACCCAGCCGATGTCGGCCGTGCACCAGAAGATGTCGTCGGGTTTCAGATCGAACGTCCACTGCATGGTGAGCAACGTCCACAGCAGGTAGCCGCCCGTGCTGTGCTGCACGCCCTTCGGCTTGCCGGTCGAACCCGAGGTGTAGAGGATGAACAGCGGATGCTCCGCGCCCACCGGCGTCACTTCGCAGGTATCGGGCTGGCCGGCTTCGACCTCGTCCATCGCGCGGTCGCGGCCTTCCACCCAGTTCACGTTGCCGTTGGTGCGGCGGTAGACGATGACGTGCTTGACGGCGTCGGTGCCTTCCATGGCGAGCGCTTCATCGGCGATGGCCTTGAGCGGCAGCGCCTTGCCGCCGCGCATTTGCTCGTCTGCGGTGATGAGCGCCACGGCGCCCACGTCGACGATGCGTTCCTGCAGCGACTTGGCCGAGAACCCGCCGAACACCACCGAGTGCGTCGCACCGATGCGCGCGCACGCCTGCATGGCGACGATGCCTTCGATCGACATCGGCATGTAGATCACGACGCGGTCGCCCTTCTTGATGCCCAGGGCCTTCAGGCCATTGGCGAAGCGGCAGACGCGTGCATGAAGTTCGCGGTAAGTGACGCGCGATACCTTGCCATCGTCGGTCTCGAAAATGATGGCGACCTTGTCGGCGTTGCCGTTCTCAAGGTTGCGTTCGAGGCAGTTGTACGAAGCGTTGAGCTCGCCGTCTTCAAACCACTTGTAGAACGGTGCGTTGGACTCATCCAGCACCTTGCTGAAGGGCTTGTGCCACAGCAGATGCTCGTGTGCGAGGCGCGCCCAGAAGCCTTCGTAATCGTGCTCGGCTTCGGCACACAGCGCACGGTACGCATCCATGCCGGCGATGTTTGCCTGTTTGACAAAGGATTCGGGCGGGTCGAACACGCGCGTTTCCTGCAGGACAGATTCAATGCCAGCCATGGTGTCTCCTGATAGCGATGTCTGTAGTCGTTTTGCGGCGAATCTAAGGGGCTGACCTGACTCCAGCCTTACGCATTTCTGCACCGCAAACCGACGTGAAGGGCATTACTATAATGCGTCACTTCATGTTACGGCACGCATCGCAACGCGACATAGTCGGCCAGAGAGCCGCGTCCCGTGCCGGTTTCCACTGATTCCTCATCGTGCCCATCCACGCCCTTTTCCTGATTGCTGCCATGGCATTGGTCGGTAGCAACGTCGGTTTCGGCAAATCGATCGTCGCCGTCATGCCGGTGATGTTGTTTGCACTGCTGCGCTTTCTGATTGCCATCGTCTGCATGGCGCCGTGGTACAGGCCGTCGCGCATGCGCCGTGTGACGCGCGGCGAGTGGACCAACCTCTTCCTCCAAGCGTTCTTCGGTACCTTCGGATTCACGCTGCTGATGCTCAACGGCGTGCGACTGACCTCGGCGCTGGCTGCAGGCATCATCACCAGCACGATTCCGGCCGCGGTGGCGCTGCTGTCGTGGCTCGTGCTGCGTGAGAAGCCATCCGGGCGCACGCTGGTGTCAGTGGTGCTGGCCGTGGCGGGCGTCGCCATCCTCAATGCCTATCGCGGAGGCGAGTCTTCGGGCGCGGCGCCTGCTGATGCCGCGCAAGCGCTGCTGGGCAATGCGCTGGTGATGGGCGCGGTGTTATGCGAGTCGGTCTACGTCATTCTGTCGCGGCGACTGACGCAAACGTTGCCCGCCATCGAGATCTGCGCCTACACGCACCTGATCGGCGGCCTGCTGATGCTGCCTCTGGGGTTGGTGCCCCTGCTCACCTTCGATCTGTCGGGCGTGCCGTTGCCCATCTGGGGCCTTGTGCTCTGGTATGCGCTGTCAGCCAGCATCTTCTCGTTCTGGCTGTGGATGAAAGGCATCCGGCACGTGCCGGCGCATCTGGCGGGCGTGTTCACCTCGGTGCTGCCGATTGCGGCAGCCACCTACGGCATCGTCGCGCTGGGCGAAACGCCTGGCTGGCCGCATGGCATTGCGCTGGCGTGCGTGGTGGCGGGCATCCTCGTGGCGAGCTGGCCTGCACGGCCACGCCCGACGATGCGACGCGGGCGGCAGCGCGGCCGAGCGGTCGATCCGCTGGACCCGCTGGACCCGTCGCTCGATCACGAATAAAGCACATCGCAAGCGTTTTCCTGTAAGCGATGTTGTAATCACGGAACGTTACAATCACGCGGTTTTTCGACCATCCGCTCCGTCCCGCTCCGCCAATGAAGTCACCCATCGCCCCGCTGCGCCCAATTCCGCGCCTGATCTTCTTTTCCCGCTGGCTGCAACTGCCGCTTTACCTGGGGCTGATCATCGCCCAGGCGGCATATGTGTATCTGTTCGTCGTCGAGGTCTGGCACCTGGTTGCGCACCTGGGGGAGATGGACGAAACCAAGATCATGCTGGCCGTGCTGGGGCTGATTGACGTGGTGATGATCTCCAACCTGCTGATCATGGTGATCATCGGCGGGTACGACATCTTCGTGTCCAAGCTCGGCATTGAAGGACATGAAGATGAGCCCGAATGGCTGGATCACGTCAACGCGGGCGTACTGAAGGTGAAGCTGTCGATGGCGCTGATCAGCATCTCGTCAATCCACCTGCTCAAGACGTTCATCGACGCGGCCCAGAAAGACACGCACACGATCCTGTGGCAGGTTGCGATCCACATGGCGTTCCTGGTGTCTGCGCTGGTGATGGCCTGGGTTGACCGCATCGTGTCGCACGCGCATCCGCACGGCGAGGCTGCCGACGCACATTGACGCTGCGCCCTTGTTGGCGCGGCGATTCCGACGAACGCGCTCGGACAATCCGCGCCCGACATTGGGTGTATGATCTTAGGCTGTTCTGAGCCTGCGGCGCCCGCCGTCCAGGTCACAGGCAGGGAGTGAAAGTCACCGACCACTGCCCTGCCGCACCGGCTTTTCATTCCTATACGTTGGTCCCCCACCATGACCGTCATTCGTCAAGAAGACCTCATCCAGAGCGTCGCCGACGCGCTGCAGTACATCAGCTATTACCACCCGATGGACTACATCACTGCTCTGGGCCGCGCCTATGAGCAGGAGCAGAGCCCGGCAGCCAAGGATGCCATCGCGCAAATCCTGACCAACAGCCGCATGTGCGCCGAAGGCAAGCGTCCGATCTGCCAGGACACCGGCATCGTCACCGTGTTCCTGAAGGTCGGCATGAACGTGCGCTGGGACGGCGCCACGATGAGCCTCGAAGACATGGTCAACGAAGGCGTGCGCCGCGCGTACAACGACGTCGACAACAAGCTGCGTGCAAGCGTGCTGGCTGACCCGGCCGGCAAGCGCACCAACACGAAGGACAACACCCCGGCCGTGATCAACATGTCGATCGTGCCGGGCGACACAGTGGACGTGATCGTCGCAGCCAAGGGCGGCGGCTCCGAAGCCAAGTCGAAGTTCGTGATGCTGAATCCGTCGGACTCGATCGTCGACTGGGTGCTCAAGACCGTGCCGACCATGGGCGCCGGCTGGTGCCCGCCGGGCATGCTGGGCATCGGCATTGGCGGCACGGCTGAAAAGGCCATGCTGCTGGCCAAGGAAGCGCTGATGGAGCCGATCGACATTCAGGATCTGATCGCCCGCGGCCCGAGCAACCGCGCTGAAGAGCTGCGCATCGAGCTGTACGAAAAGGTCAACGCGCTGGGCATTGGCGCGCAAGGCCTGGGCGGCCTGGCCACCGTGCTCGACGTGAAGATCCTGGACTATCCGACCCACGCAGCCAACCTGCCGGTCGCCATGATCCCGAACTGCGCTGCCACACGCCACGCGCACTTCACGCTGGACGGCAGCGGCGTCGCCAAGCTGGAAGCGCCGGACCTGTCGCAATGGCCGAAGGTCGAGTGGGCACCAAACACGGAAACGTCCAAACGCGTGGATCTGAACACGCTCACGCCGGAAGAAGTTGCTTCGTGGAAGCCGGGCCAGACGTTGCTGCTCAACGGCAAGATGCTGACGGGCCGCGATGCCGCACACAAGCGCATCGCCGACATGCTGGCCAAGGGCGAGAAGCTGCCCATCGACTTCACCAACCGCGTGATCTACTACGTCGGCCCGGTCGACCCGGTGCGCGATGAAGTCGTTGGCCCGGCAGGCCCGACCACGGCCACGCGCATGGACAAGTTCACCGAGACGATGCTCGCCCAGACGGGCCTGATTGCCATGGTGGGCAAGGCCGAGCGCGGCCCGGTCGCCATCGAGTCCATCAAGAAGCACAAGTCGGCTTACCTGATGGCCGTGGGCGGCGCGGCGTACCTGGTGTCGAAGGCCATCCGCGGCTCGAAGGTGCTGGCGTTTGAAGACCTGGGCATGGAAGCCATCTACGAATTCGACGTGAAGGACATGCCTGTCACCGTGGCCGTGGACAGCTCGGGCACATCGGTCCACAAGACCGGCCCGGCGGAATGGCAAGCGAAGATTGGCAAGATTCCCGTCGCAGCAGGCTGATCCGTTCACGCGATATGACGACATGCGCGCAGGCACCGGTCGGGGTCTTTGATTCCGGCCTCGGAGGGCTCTCCGTCCTGCGCGCGATTCGCGCCGAACTGCCGGCCGAATCGCTTCTCTACCTGGCGGATTCCCGCCATGCCCCGTACGGGGAAAAATCTCCCGAATACATTGCCGACCGCACGCTGCAAGTGTGCGAATGGCTGGTCAATCAAGGCTGCAAGGCCCTGGTGATCGCGTGCAATACCGCCACGGCGCAGGCCGTGCACGTGCTGCGCGAAAAGCTGGCGGTGCCGGTGATTGGCGTCGAGCCGGGCCTAAAGCCAGCGGTTGCCACGTCGAAGAGCCGTGTGGTTGGCGTGCTTGCGACCGAAAGCACGCTGCGCAGCGAGAAATTTGCACGCCTGCTGGCGGCTGCCTCCGGCGATTGCAAGGTGCTGAGCCAACCCGGTTACGGCCTCGTCCCCCTGATCGAGCGCGGCGATACCCACTCGCCTGCGGTGCTCGAGCTGCTGCAGGCCTATCTGCAGCCGATGCTGGACGCGCATGCCGACACGCTGGTGCTCGGCTGCACGCACTACCCGTTCCTGGAAGACGCCATCCGCGAAATTGCGGGCGACCGGCTGACATTGATCGACACCGGTCACGCCGTCGCGCGCCATCTGGGCCGCACACTGGCAGCAGCGGGATTGCAGGCATCGGGCCAAGCCGCGTCGCCACGCTTCATGAGCACCGGCGACGTGCTTCCGCTGCAAGCCATGGTGGCTGCATTGCTGGGAGAAGCGCCGATGGCACGGCGCGTCGACATTGGCGATGCGCCCCTGAGCCCGGCCGTGACCTCGCTCGCTTCTCAGCCCGAATAACGCCGTCCAAATACAACAACGCCGCCCTGAAAGGCGGCGCTGTCATCTTGACCTAAGGTCAGCCGACTATCGGCTGCACTGCGGGTTCGGCGGCTTCCTCCACCGCTTCCTCTTCTGCCGGCTCATACTTCGCCACCACGGCCGTGGCCAGGCTGTTGCCGATCACGTTGGTGGCCGTACGGCCCATGTCGAAGAACTGGTCGATGCCGATGATCAGCAGCAGACCCGCTTCTGGCAGATGGAACATCGGCAGCGTGGCCGCCACCACCACCAGCGAGGCGCGCGCCACGCCAGCCATGCCCTTGCTCGTGAGCATCAGCACCAGCAGCAGCGTGACCTGTTGGGTGAAGCTCATCTCGATGTTGTAGGCCTGCGCGATGAACAGCACCGCAAACGCCTGGTACATCATCGAGCCATCCAGGTTGAACGAATACCCCAGCGGCAGCACGAAGCTCGAAATGCGCTTGGGCACGCCAAAGCGGTCGAGCGCCTCGATCGTCTTCGGGTAGGCGGATTCGCTGCTTGCCGTAGCGAACGCCAGCATCGTCGGCTCGCGAATCAGCCCCAGCAAGCGGCCCAGCGAACGACCCAGCAGCACGTAGCCGACAAAGAACAGGATCGCCCACAGCAGCGTCAGGCCCAGGTAGAACTCGCCGATCAGCTTGCCGTAGGTCCACAGCACGCCCACGCCCTCCACCGTGATGGCGGCAGCCATGGCGGCAAACACACCCAGCGGCGCAAAGCGCATCACGTAATCGGTAATGCGGAACATCAGCTTGGTCAGCTCTTCCAGGCCACGGCCGATCACGCTGTCCATCGGGTTCTTCATGGTCGACAGCGCAGCGCCGAAGAACAGCGAGAACACCAGAATCTGCAGAATCTCGTTGGTGGCCATGGCTTCCACGATGCTGCGCGGGAACACGTGGGTGATGAAGGCCTTGAGCGTGAAATCACCCGTCTTCAGGCCCGACGTGGCCGACACATCCGGCAGCGCGAGGTTCATGTGCACACCCGGCTGGAAGAAGTTGACCAGCAGCATGCCCAGTGCCAGCGAGGTGGCCGACGCACACACGAACCACAGCATTGCGCGCAGACCCACGCGGCCGACCGACCGGCCGCCGCTCATGCTTGCCAGGCCCGTCACCAGCGTCGAGAACACCAGCGGCGCGATGATCATTTTGATCATGCGCAGGAAGATGTCCGTGATGATGCTGAAGTAGGAAGCGATGTCCTTGGCCGCCGCAGCGTCCTTGGCATATTCGTGGCAGCCCCAGCCGACGGCAATGCCCAGCAGCATTGCCAGCCCGATGTGGGAGGTCAGACGTTTGGTGTTCAAGACTTTCTCCAAGGAATACCGTGGCCGGAGGGACGGCGCGCGGAGACGCGGATCTCATGGGGCCAAGGGCCGGCCCAAGTTCGTCACGCTTTGTAAAAAGCGACGATATTAGAGAAGCGCATGGCGATCGTTATGTCGATGTTGCATAGCACCATGCAATTTCTGCATACATTGATATGGCGCCGTTGACACCCTGCTGCAATGCCGCACGGGCAGTGGAACCAGCCGGTGAGAGGCGGATTATTGAGCCGCACGCAATGCCGTCACGGCGTACCAACAAGCGCCGTTTCCAGCACATTAAATGCGACGCCTGCACCACGTCAGCCGCTGATACCATCATCGACTTACGTTACCGACCGGAGTCCCGCGATGAAAATGGCGCCGTTTGCCTTCGGCACGACCGACTGGTCCGCCGTTGAACCTACCGAACACACCGGCGAGACCGGCATGGCGATCTGGCGCACCCGCTACTTTGGCGACGAACCGAACCGCATCCGCGTGCGCATGGTCGAGTACACGCCCGGCTACCTGGCTGACCATTGGTGCAAGAAGGGCCATATCCTGTTCTGTCTGGATGGCGAGCTGGAAACCACGCTGGAAGACGGCCGCAAATTCACCCTCACGCCCGGCATGAGCTATCAGGTGGGCGACGATGCTGAAGCCCATCAGTCGTACACCAAGAACGGCGCCCGGCTGTTCATCGTCGACTGACAGCGACACGACCTTTCTGCATCGCAAATGGCCCCGGTTGACCGGGGTCAAGCGATTTAAAAATCAAGGTCTTTAGGGCCCACAGACCACAATATGTAGTGCTAGTCTGACTCCATACCACTAGATGGAGTACCTCATGACGGGCACACAGGTCACCAGGCAAGTCACCAAGCGCGACGGTTCATTGGCCCCGTTTGACGCGCAAAAGATCCGCCAAGCCATCGCGGCAGCCGGACAGGCCACCGGCGAATTCGACACCGCCGAAGCGCAGCGCCTGACCACGGGCGTGCTCGAACATCTCGCCCCGCTCCCCTGCCCCGGTATCGAAATCATCCAGAACTGCGTGGAAGAAGTGCTGGTCGACGCCGGCTATTGGCGCACTGCGCGCGCCTACATCGTCTATCGCGAGCAGCACGCCCGGCTGCGTTCGCTCAAGCACACGCTGGTGGAAGTCGAGAGCACGATGGACGAATACCTCGAGCAGCGCGACTGGCGTGTGAATGCCAACGCCAATCAGGGGTACAGCCTCGGGGGCCTGATTTTGAACGTGGCGGGCAAGGTCACCGCCAACTACTGGCTCTCGCATGTCTACAGCCCCGAGGCGGGCACCGCGCACCGCGAGGGCGACATCCACATCCACGATCTCGACATGCTGTCGGGCTACTGCGCGGGCTGGTCGTTGCGGCAGTTGCTGACGGAGGGATTCAACGGCGTGCCGGGCAAGGTGGAAGCGACGCCACCGCGGCATATGTCCGCGGCCATCGGGCAGATCGTCAACTTTCTCGGCACGCTGCAAAACGAATGGGCCGGCGCGCAGGCGTTCAGCTCGTTCGATACGTACATGGCGCCGTTCATCCGCCGCGACGCGATGTCGTATGCGGCGGTCAAGCAGTCCATGCAGGAGCTGATCTACAACCTGAACGTGCCCAGCCGCTGGGGGACGCAAACGCCGTTCACCAACCTCACGTTCGACTGGACGTGCCCAGCCGACCTGCGCGAGCAGATTCCGTACATCGGCGGCGAAGAGATGCCCTTCACCTACGGCGATCTCCAGCCCGAGATGGACATGATCAACCGCGCGTACATCGAGGTCATGATGGCGGGCGATGCAAAGGACCGCGCGTTCACGTTTCCGATTCCCACCTACAACATCACGCCGGATTTCGATTGGGAGCACCCCAACACCACGCTGCTGTTCGAGATGACGGCCCGCTACGGGCTGCCCTACTTCCAGAACTTCCTCAATTCCGATCTGGAGCCGCACATGGTGCGCTCGATGTGTTGCCGCCTGCAGCTCGACCTGCGCGAGCTGCTCAAGCGCGGCAACGGGTTGTTTGGCTCGGCTGAACAGACCGGTTCCATTGGGGTGGTGACGGTGAACTGCGCGCGATTGGGTCATCTCTACGCGGGCGATGAGGCGGCGCTGCTGGCGCGGCTTGATACGCTGCTCGCTCTCGGCCGCGACGTGCTGGAAGTCAAACGCAAGTTCGTCCAACGGCTGATCGACCAGGGGCTGTATCCGTACACGCGCCGCTACCTGGGCACGCTGCGCAACCACTTCAGCACGCTCGGCGTGAATGGCATCAACGAGATGGTGCGCAACTTCACGCACGATGCCGACGACATCGCCACGCCATTCGGTCACGCCATGGCGGTGCGCCTGCTCGACCACGTGCGCCAGCGCATGACCGAATTCCAGGAAGCGACCGGCCATCTGTACAACCTCGAAGCCACGCCCGCAGAGGGCACGACCTACCGCTTCGCCCGCGAAGACCGCAAGCGCTGGCCGGGCATCCTGCAGGCCGGTACGACAGAACAGCCGTACTACACCAACTCCAGCCAGCTGCCCGTCGGCTACACGGACGACCCGTTCGAAGCACTGGCGCGCCAGGAAGCGCTGCAGAGCAAGTACACGGGCGGCACGGTGCTGCACCTGTACATGAACGAAGCGATCTCCTCGCCGCAGGCATGCAAGGAACTCGTACGGCGCGCGCTGGCGAACTTCCGCCTGCCGTACATCACCATTACCCCGACGTTTTCAATCTGCCCAAAGCACGGCTACTTGTCCGGCCATCACGCGTTCTGTCCGAAATGCGATGCAGAACTGCTGGCTCAGCAGCCTAGCGGCAAGTGCGGCTGCACAACGGCGGGCACTCCAGGTTCTTCCACCCACCTCCATCACGAAGGAGCCTCCGTATGAGCACCGTTGCACACACCGCTAACCTCACCGTTGCACTCGACGACAACCAGCGCACGCGCTGCGAAGTCTGGACCCGCGTGATGGGCTATCACCGGCCCGTCAGCTCGTTCAACATCGGCAAGCAAGGGGAATTCTGTGAACGCCGCTTCTTTGTTGAAGACCGCGCCCGCTGAGCCACCGCACTGCCCGCCGCCGGCCATCGGCGGCCTGGCACCGTTTTCCAGCGTCGACTGGCCCGGGCAGCTTGCGGCAGTGGTGTTCGTGGCCGGCTGCCCGTGGCGCTGTCATTACTGTCACAACCCGCACCTGCAAACGCGGGCCCGCACGCTGGACTGGGACGACGTCTTTGCGTTTCTGCAGCGTCGCACGGGCCTACTCGACGCGGTTGTCTTCTCCGGCGGTGAACCGCTGAGCGAGCCGCAGCTGCCGCAACTGATGCGCGACGTGCGCGCCCTGGGCTACAAGATTGGCCTGCACACCGGCGGCATTTATCCGGCGCGCCTGGCCGACGTACTGCCGCTGGTGGACTGGGTGGGGCTCGACATCAAGACCAGCGCACCGCGCTACGATGCGCTCACAGGCCGCCGCGGCAGCGCTGCGCCCGTCGATGCTTGCCTGGACCTTCTGCTGCACAACGGCGGCGCATTCGAGTGCCGCACCACGTGGCACCCCGACTGGCTGCCCGAGCCGCAGCTTCTTGCGCTGGCGCAAAACCTCAGCCAGCGCGGCGTGAAACACTATGCATTACAAGCCTACCGAAGTGCCCCCGGAACCCCGGCCATCACGCTGCCCAGCGAGGGCACCCAGCGCGCATTGGCCGCCTGTTTTTCTTCTTTCTGTTGCCGGTGACACCATGCAAGACCCCCTCAATGTGGGCGATCTGCTCAAGCACAGCCCGCTGTTCCTGGACTTCGACGACGATGACATGGCTGTGCTCACGCGCGACAGCCACGCAGTGCGCGTGTTGCGGCACGACTTCGCGTTTCATCGTGGAGATCGCGCCGATGGCTTCTATGTCGTGGTGGTCGGTGCGATCAAGCTTGTGTTGCCCGGTGCGCACGGCCAATGCAAGGTCATCGAATTCTTTGGCCCGGGCGAGTGTTTTGGCGAGCCCTTCATGTTCCTGAACCGCCCTTACGCGGCAGATGCGCAAGCCATGGAAGACAGCCTGCTGGTCTGGATCGACAAGCGCGCCATCGACGATGCACTGCACGTGCATCCGCGCCTTGCGCGGCAAATGCTGGCAGGGTTGTCCGCGCGCCTGCACACGTTGATGTGCGACATCGAAACCGTGAACCTGCAAAGCGCCAATGAACGGCTGATCGGGTATCTGCTCTCGCTGCCGCGCAAGTTTGACCGCACGCGATTTCCATGCAGCAAGAGTCTGGTCGCGTCCAAGCTGGGGCTGGCACCGGCCACGCTTTCCCGCACGCTGCGTCAGTTGATTCGCGACGGACTGATCCGGGTGGAAGGCCGCGAAGTCGTCATCCCGAACACCACGGCGTTGCAGCGTCAGCTCATCGCAGGATAAACGCAGGAAGCCAATGCGGATCAATCGCCTGCGGTGTCGAGGCGATGCTGGAGCGTGTTGACGGCGTCATCCACCAGCGCGGCGGCGGCAGTCAATTCATCGTCGCTGCAATCGGCGTGATAACGCTTCTTGGCGCCGCACCGGTTGAGCACGAGGTGAATGTCCGGCGCCACGCCCGCCGTTGCCAGGCAGGCCTTGACGCACGCCAGCGCGCAACCGTCGAGCGCGAGAATAGGCCTCCCGCTGCGCGCTGTCTTGACGAGCGCGCGCACCCCGCCGCCGACACCGCTGATGCAAGACATCTCTGCCCTGCCTGCACGGTCCAGATCGACGGCCAGGCGGTTTGCCGCTTGCGCCACGCTTGAACAACCCGAGCATGCATAGACGAGCGGCAATGCACGTGATGACATGGCACCCCTCGCTACCGCGATTGCCAACGTGCAAGCCACGCCGGGCGAGCAGCCGCATCGAGCCAGTTCTTGACGATCAGCCCAAGCTCCGTGTCGCCCGCAATCTTGAGGCGGCGCTGGAAAAACAGCGTATGTGCGTCGGCAGTCCCGCGAATGAGCGCAACGAAATCGCCCACGCCGGCACGCAACTCCAGTTCGGGTTCTGGGCTTGAAGCGGAAAGCGTGTGGAACGCTCCACCGCGGCAGCAAAAGCAGGCGCGCAGGCCGAGATCTTCTACGGTGATGGCAAAGCGCCGCCCTTCCAGTTCCGGGGGCGGCGTGAGCCAAGACAGGCGGCGAGCCAAATCGAGCCCCATCACAAAGGGAAACGACGTCACTGGTGCCGGCAGGCGGCGCGCCATGCGAACAAACACATCGGGTGGGCGCAGTCGCGTCATTGCGGCGCCTCCAGCCATTCAATGCCTGACTGCCCGTGCCAATAGCCGTTGCAGCGACCGATGCCCTCGGGCGGCTGCACGTCTTGCACGGACAGACCTAAGCGCAGGGCATCCAGTGCAGCCACGGCGTCCAGCGTGCCTTGCGATTGCGGGCTGACACGCAGCACCTTCACGCCCAGCGCAGCCAGCGCGGGCGCCTGATCGAGAATGTCGAGACATTGCCCCGATTGCGTCTGGATACCGTTGATGGCGAGAAACTCCTGCCCTTCGCGCGTGCGCACGGCTAGGCCATCCGGATGCTCGATGCAGCGGAAGCCGCAGTCGTCCTTGTTGAGGCGAAAGTGCCGCGCCGTAAAGCAGCGTGCAGAAAATGCCAGCGGCAAGCGCCCCCACACCATCGCTTCGATTGCCAAGTCGGCAGGCTTCTCATGCATCAGATCGGCCAGTGTGGTCTGGCTCATCTCCAGCGGCATGACCGCACGCACGGCACCCAGCCCGGCCAGCCATGCCAGCGTCGCGCCGTGATACGCGTTGCAATGCGGTCCTGCAACGAATGGCCGGCCGTTCAGCAACCGCACAGCGCCAAGCTCGCCGGCTTCGACCATCCAGTCGTCCTGCTGACATTGCTTGCGCAACGCCTGTGCCTCGGCACTCGTTTCGATGAGCGTGCGCGTCGATAGCACCACCGATTTGCCCGCCTCGCGCAGCATGGCCGCGATATCGAGCCAGTCGTCCGCCCGCAATTCGTGGCGGCGGCTGCAGACCGTCTCGCCCACGTAGACGATGTCGACGGGGCTGGCGGCGACCTCCGTGTAAAAGTCGAATGTCTGTAGCCGCGGCCAGTAATACAGCAGCGGACCAAGCGAAATTTCGTAGGACATGATGTGCCTTTCTATTTCCAGGGGCGATCAAACGCGCCTTGCGTGACGTGCGCGCCCTCTGCGTGACGCACGAGTGCCGCCTGCCAGTCGGGCTTGACGGAGAAGCGCGCCGGGTCCGCCTGTGCCGCATCCAATGCGGCGCGCAACGTAGCCACTACTTGCGCAACGTACGCCGGACTGCGCTGGCGCCCCTCGATCTTGATTGCCGACACGCCCATGGCGATCAACCGGGGCAACAGGCTGAGCGCATTGAGGCTCGTGGGCTCTTCCAGCACGTGGTCGATCTCGCCGTCGACGAGGAATCGCCCCTTGCACAGCGTCGGATACCCAGCCGGTTCGCCCGGTGCGTATTGGTCGATCATGATGTTGTTCAGGCGTGCATCCAGGCTGCCGTCGCGCTCCACCCAGCGCACCGCATGCGCTGGCGAACACACGCCCTTGTTGTTGGGCGAATCACCCGTGGCATACGACGACAACAGGCAACGCCCTTCGGCCATCACGCACAGACTGCCAAAGCCGAACACCTCGATCTGCACCGACGTCTGCTGGATCACGCGTTCGACTTCGGTCAAGGTCAGCACACGCGGCAACACAGCGCGGTGGATGCCGAACTGCTCGCGCATCAGCTCGATGGCGCCGGCATGCGTGGCCGAACCCTGCACTGACAGATGCAGCCGAAGGTTCGGATAGCGGTCGCGCGCATAGGCCATCAAGCCAGGGTCGGCCAGGATGACCGCATCGGCGCCCAGCATGTAGGCGGCATCGATTGCCATGCGCCACTCGATGGCGCGGCCGGGCTGCGGAAACGTGTTGATGGCGAACAGCACCTGGCGTCCTTTCCGATGCGCGAATTCGACGCCGGCACGGATGTCGTTCTCGGTAAAGTTCAGGCCTGCGAAGTTGCGTGCGTTGGTCGCATTCTTCAAGCCGAGGTAGACGGTGTCGGCCCCGGCCTCCACGGCCGCCTTGAGTGCGGCCAGGCTGCCTGCGGGCGCCACCAGTTCAATGGGGGAAGCGTTCTGTGTCATGGCGGCCAGTCTGCGACTTGTCCGCCAATGTGGTTTTGCGTTCCGTCAACCGGGCGCAAACGCTCGCGAGACACGGCGAAACGTCAGCAGCGCCCGGCACAGCATCGCACCCAGCCACACGTGCGACAGCGCGAACAGCACGCCGGCGATCACCGCCATTCGCTGCGGCTGTAACGGCACCAGCAACAGCGCCAGCAACACGAGCAGCAGCAGGCGGGCATGCCAATGCTGTTGCCGCTCGCCGATCAACGTTTGCATGGCCGGCAGCCGCACATGCCGCGGCACCCGCCTGCGCAGATGCATCCAGATCATAAACGGGATGATCTTGCCGAGCATCGCGTTGACGGGCAGCACGCCGCCGCCCACGAGGGCCAGCACGCCCATCTCCCACGCGACGGGCCAGTCTGCTGGCAGCCAAGACGCGGTCAGACCCAGCACGGGAACCACCAGCCAAGCGACGGAAGCCGCCAGCCACAGCCGCCAGCCCGGATCGTGCCGACGGCGCGCGCTGCGTACTGCCTGCACGCCCACCATCGCCAGCGCTGCCAAGGCGAGCCAGCCCCACGATTGCCAAAGCACCGCGCCGCGCCCGACGCCCCACAGACTGCCAATGATCAGCGGCGCCCACAGCCACCACGGCATCAGCCGATGCCAGCGCTCCGGCAAACGCCGCGTCTGCCAGAACATCGGCAACACTGTCGACGCCACACCCGCGACCAACGTGGCCAGCCAACCGCCGAGGCCCCAGCCGACATGCAGAGCCAGCAGCCCGGGGGATAGCGCAAACCATCCGCTGGCCAAGGCCGTGGCAAGCGTCGCGCCGCTCGCCAGCGTTGCCAACACGGCCCAGCCGATGCGGCGCAGTGTCCGCACCGTCGCGTGCGTGGCGCGCGTCTGCACCACGCGCATGCCCGCAAGGACGATCAACGCAGCGGGCACGGCCAGCAGCGGCGCCCCCATCCATGCAGCCAGCACGAACGCGCGATGATTTGCGCCCAGGAAACCGGTCGCCAGTGCAGATGCCGTTGCCACGCACGACAGCGCCACCCATGGCGAAACCCATCTCGCGCCACGCACAGGCACGCCGGCCACCACGGGAAGCAATTGAAATAGCGCACCGAGCATCGCCGGTAAAAGCACGCCCACGGCCAAGGCATGAACCAGCGCGAGCGACAGCGGCGCGAATCGGTCAGGCAAACCCGCAGATGGCCCCAGCGCTAATAGAAGACCCGCCGCGGCGCCCACCCACGGCACCGGCAGCAGGCAGCCGAACACCACGCCAGCGGGCGGCATGCGTTCGTAGAAAAGCGTGGGGGCAGTTGACATCGGGCCGGCCGGATATCTATCCAGCCGACCACGTTAGCGCAGCCGCGTCTGCATGCGCTTGATATGCGTTAAGCGTCAGCGCGGTGTGAATCCGATGGAGCGCCGCTCGCGCAGTTCCGGCTTGATGGAATGTTCCTGTCGCAGTTGTGCGAGGAAGGATTCCGGGTCAAGCGTCTCGCCCAACAGCAAAGACTGCTGCTTGACCACCGCAAAATCGCCCGGCGTGAGCATGTCGAGCGACGCCAGCATCTCGCGCCACACAGGCTTGAGCGCCTCGGCTTTGCCGCCCAGCGCTTCCGCAATGAACATCTGCTCGCGCTGCGCACGCACCAGCGGCTTGAAGCGGATCTTGAACGCAAACCGCCGCAGCGCCGCTTCGTCAATCCGATCAAACAAGTTGGTCGTACAGACGAAGATGCCGTCAAAGCGCTCCATGCCCTGCAGCATCTCGTTGACTTCCGACACTTCGTAATTGCGCACCGCACCCTGGCGGCTCTGCATGAAACTGTCCGCCTCGTCGAGCAGGAGCAGTGCACGTTCTTCTTCGGCTCGCGAGAACATCGCCGCAATCTGCTGCTCGGTTTCGCCGACGTACTTGCTCATCAAGTCCGACGCACGGCGAATCATCAACGGCATGTCGAGCTGCGCAGCAATGTGTTCGGCCAGCACCGTCTTGCCCGTGCCCGGTGGCCCGTAGAAGCACAGCGTGCCGCGTCGCCGCGCGCGCAGTGCTTCGATGATGCGCTCGACGGAAAACCGTGTCTCCAGGTTCAGATAATCCAGCTTGTATTCGGTCACGACGCGATGCGCCTGCACGTCTGGCCGCAAGCCCATCGCCTGATCCGCGTGGTCGAGTTGACGCTCGATCAGTGACTCAGCGGACTCCTCCATGGCCGGCTGCGTCAGACGGGCAAAGCGGGCGGCAGAATCGATCTGCGCAGGAGTGAGCGTCTTGCGCGCCGCCAGCTTGGCCATGAACGCGTCCGACACCTCCAGCCCCTCCAGGTGCTTGCGGATGATGCTCTCGCGCACCGTCGCCGGCGGCACCTTCAGCTCAAGATGGAACTGGAAACGGCGCAGGTACGCCGGGTCGATCTGGCGGATGGAATTCGACACCCAGATCACCGGCACGGGGTTCTGCTCCAGCGTCTGGTTCACCCACGCCTTGCCGTTGACGGAGCCACGCGGCTCTTCGTGGCCGAAGAGGCTCATCAGCTCACGCGTCGGGCCGGGAAATACATCCTCCACCTCGTCGAACAGCAGCACCGCGCCGGGCCGCCCGCGCAGGAACGCCTGCGACACCTGCAGCGAGCGGTAGCGGTCTTTGCCCGTGAGGCTATTGCCGTCCTTGTCGAGGCAATCCACTTCGTACAGTTCGCAACCGGCGTCGCGCGCCAGCACGCGGGCCAGCTCAGTCTTACCGGTGCCCGGCGCGCCGTACAGCAGGATGTTCACGCCCGAAGCGCGTTGCTGCGACGCGTTCTCCAACAGCGCGGTCAGGTAGCGCGCATCGGTTTCCACATGCGGGTAATCGGACTGCGACAGCGTGGTCGGCGGTGCCGGACGCGTGAAGACGGCCATCATGTCCGCCTCGCTCGCGTAGTCGCCCAGCAGCACGTGCAGCAGGCGGTCGGAGATGCGCATCAGATCGCCCAGGTCGGTGACGCTGTTCTCGGGCAGCGGCGGCTCGATGAGCCCCAACGTCTCCAGCCGCGAACCGGGCCGCAATGACGCAGCAACTTCGGACGTGCTCGCCCCCGCCAGGCTGGCGAGCAGCTGGAACGCTTCCTGGCTGTGCGCGACCTTGCAATCGACCATCACTGCGCGCAGATCGCGCTTGTATTTCACCAGGGAAGCAAACAACAGCAGCGCGCGTTCGTGCGGCGGCAGGCCGAGCACGCGGGCCAGCATGTCGATGTTGCCGACGAGCAGGACACGTTCACCGGAGAGCCGCTCGCCCAGCGCATCGCACGACGCGCCGAACACCGTGAACATGTCCTTGGCGTGATGCTTGACGTACTCGTCGAGGTAATAGAAGAGCGAGCCTTCGTCGAAGGCGCTGCTCCACTGGCCGTGGCGGTCCATGAAGGTGGGCAGATCGAGCTTGCCGACCGCGCGCCAGCCCGGCATGTCGGCGCAGCGTGCAGACAGAAAGCGCTGCAGCCGCTGGATGACCGTGACGGGCCAGATCAGCTCCGGCGCGCACACGGTGAGGATGTCATTGATATTGGTGCGCAGGTTGAAGCGCAGGCCCATCGCGCAGACCGTGCGCAGCGCAAACTGCGCGCACATGGAATCCAGCGACGACAACAACAGCGCCTGCGGCTGCCTGCCGCCCGTGGGGACGAACGTGCCATCGTCGTCAGCGTCGTCCATGTTGAGGTTGGCTTCATCCATGGTCGCCCCCTTCTTCCCCGTTTCACGGTTGGCCGGGCGGTCACCGTGTTTGAATGATTTTCATCCTAGCGCGTTTGCGCACACAGCGTACCCCGGGTGGACCCGTGTCTTTGCAAGTTGCGAGCCCGCAGCGCCTCGAATGGCCAACCGCCTGCACAGGCAGTTTCTCGCCATCAGCCGTCTGGACGTGAGCCTCACCCCACGAAAGAGAGGGAATTTGTGCGCAAATAGGAATCATTATCGTTTATACTTTACCTATCGACACAATAGGCTGAACGCAAACTGTGCTCGGTTGTCGCAACACTGTTGCAGTTGCAGGCCTACAATACCTGTCACGCTGGCGGTGACCCCGCTGGCTTCAACGCTAGGCGCCATGGAATTGCTCCTGAGTCTGCTCATCAGCATTGGGGTTTCACTGATCGTCTTCGGCAAGCGCTGACGCTGTGCCGCTTTCGTTGTTCATCCCACCACCATCGCATTGCATTCCTTTTTTCTGCTTTCGATTCCCGGTCGTTGATGATTCACCCTCGTACTCTCAAGATTCTGGTGGTCGTGCTGTTGCTGCACGCGGGCGTGCTGATGCTGATCCAGCTTGGCTTGATCGCCCCGCGCCCGCCTGTCGAAGAACCGCTCGAAATCCAGGCGCACATCATTCCGGCCGCGCCTGAGCCGATCAAGCAACCGGAGCCGCCCAAGCAGCAGCCGGTCAAGCAAGAGGCGCCCAAGCCCGTCAACATCGTCAAGCCGGTCGCGCAACCCAAGCCCACGCCGATGCCGACCCCCACGCTGCCGCCGTCGGACAACGCGCCCGTGGTGCCTGCCGCACCGCCCACGCCGCCGGCACCGGCTCCAGAGCCTGCTCCCGCACCGGCACCGGTTTCATCTGGCCCGATCAGCGTCGGCATCAACGACATCCAATGCAGCGATCCGCCGCTCGTGTATCCGAGCATGTCGCAGAAAATGGGCGAAGAAGGCCGCGCCATGGTCAAGATCTCCATCGGCACGGCCGGCGAAGTCACCAACGTGGCAGTCACCTCGTCGTCCGGCTCGCCGCGCCTTGACCGTGCCGCCACCGATGCCGCTCGCGCCATCAAGTGCAGCCCTTACAAGCAGAACGGCCACGCCGTGCCCGTGGTGGCCAGCAAGCCGTTCGTCTTCAAGCTCGATAACTAATTCGATTCCGCTTCTCGCTTAGCCTCTCGCTCAATTCAGGACACTCATCATGCAGGAACTCGGTCTTTCTCACCTCTGGACACAAGGCGATATCGTCACGCGCGCGACGGCGATTCTGCTGCTCATCATGTCGCTCGCCTCGTGGATCGTCATCTTCACCAAGGCGTGGGACATCGTGCGTCTGAAGTCGATGGCGCAAGGCGCTGAAAAGCGTTTCTGGCACTCGGACGATTTCGATCACGCCATGCAGACGCTGGGCTCGCCCAAGGACAACCCGTTCCACACGCTCGCGCAGACCGGCCGCGAGGCCGCGCAGCACCACCGCGCGAGCCAGCCGCAGCTGCACGATGTGATGGACATCTCCGACTGGATCACGCGCTCGCTCAAGAGCGCCATCGATGAGGCCGTGGGCCAGATGCAATCGGGCCTGGCTGTGCTGGCATCGGTCGGCTCAACAGCACCGTTCGTCGGCCTGTTCGGCACGGTGTGGGGCATCTATCACGCCCTGCTCGGCATCGGCGCCGTGGGCGTGCCGACCATCGACAAGGTGGCTGGCCCCGTGGGCGAATCGCTCATCATGACGGCCTTCGGTCTGGCCGTCGCCATTCCGGCGGTGCTCGGCTACAACGCCCTCACGCGCGGCAACAAGGCCATCATCGCCAAGCTCAACCGCTTTGCGCATGACCTGCACGCCTACTTCGTGACCGGCGCGCGCCTGCGCCCGGGCGCATCGCGTGACGATGCCGGCGTGCGCCTGACTGCAGTCAAGCAGCAGTAAGGAGAGGCCATGTCCTTCGGATCTTTCGACAGCGACGACGAGGTGATGAGCGAGATCAACATGACGCCGCTGGTCGACGTCATGCTGGTGCTGCTGATCATCTTCATCATCACCATTCCGGTGATCAACCACGCGGTGAAGATCGACCTGCCGCGCGCATCCAACAAACCCGACGACGCCAAGCCGCAAAGCGTGAACGTCGAGATCAACGCAGACGGCCAGGTGTTTTGGAACAACCAGCCCGTTGACGAGGCCACGCTGCAGGCCGACATCGCGCAGGCCGCGCAGCAGCAGCCGCAGCCGGAAATGCACCTGCGCGCTGACCGCAACGTGCGCTACGAGCGCGTGGCGCAGGTGATGGCTTCCATCCAGCGGGGCGGCCTTTCGCGCATTGGTTTCGTGACGGAGCCGCAGCACTAAGGCAGCACGCATCACGGTATCCCACGGACCCCGCCTTCATACGAGGGTTCGTCGCTTCCGAACTAAACGCAACCGGGCCACGCGCCCGGTTTTGTTTTTCAGGCATGGATCAGCACATCGTCAGCCGACGCTTGTAATGATAACGATTCTCATTTAATCTGTTTGGCATTCGCTGGAAGCCCTTTGCCAGCCAACGTCTCAGCCCATGTTTCCGCCCGCCAGGACATCGCCATGAACGCTTCCGAACACCAAGACGCAGGACGCACCGTGACCCGCCGTCGTCACGTCATCGTGGCCCGCAAGCGCCCCGCTGATCTGAATGCCGCGCCCGCCACGTCCACCGCATCGACAACATCCGAAGCCGCTCGGGATATTCCCGCCACCATCGGCGACACGCGGATGATGACTTCTGAACAACTCTTTGCCGGCCAGAACGCCGTGGCCATCCGCCACAACGGCGCAATCTACACGCTGCGCGTGACGCGCTTCGGCAAGCTGATTCTGACCAAGTAACACTGCAACACGCACCGGCTTTTGTGGGGACGTCTCTCTCAGGAGACATTCGGCCCTAGCCAGTCCTCGTCATTTCGCATCGCCAGACGATTGCCAGCCATGCCGTTCTTTCCCTGCATTGCGGCGCGCCCAAAGAAAAAGGGCGCGACCATTGCCGCGCCCTTCCCTTTGTTGATTCGGTTGCCGTGATTGCGTATCAGCAGATCACGTTCACAGCGGCAATGCCCGCCTTGGCGATCACCACATCCTCCGTGGATTTCACGCCCGACACACCGACCGCACCGGCACACACGCCTTCCACCATCACAGGCACACCGCCTTCAAGCATGCCCTGCAGATGCGGCGCCGACAGGAACGAAATGCGGCCGTTGTTGATGATGTCTTCGTAGATCTTCGACTCGCGACGGCCCAGCGCTGCGGTACGCGCCTTTTCCGGAGCGATGTATGCCGAGATGGTGGCGCAGCCGTCCATGCGGCGCAGGCCCATCAGATGGCCCCCATCGTCCACCACGGCGATCGTCACGTTCCATTGGTGCGCACGCGCTTCTTTCTCGGCAGCGTCCAGGATCTTGGTGACATCGTCCTGGCACAGGCACGGTTTCGTTTTCATGACGTTCTCCTTGGTGGTTGTAATGCAAAAGGCGCAAGGGCTATGCGAAGCCCGCTTCAGGCAAAAGTATGCCATCGGCATCGATCGCTTCCACGGCATGATCCTGCACCAATGACGCAAAAGAGCCGATACATTCCTGCGTTTCAGTATCGTTGAGTATCGGCCCACCTGCGCTGTGCGTCAGCGTTTCTTGCGTCCCCTTGCGAGCCAACGTTAACACGCGGCAGGCGTCAGAAAGATGCACAAAGAAAAAGCCCGGGTATCGCCCGGGCTTGATGTTGCGATGCGGCAGCGACCCTGCCGCTGCTCCTTTACGGTTGACGATCAGTGCAGGCGCCGTCGGTGTACGGATCGGCGCGTTCCATCTTCGCACCGTCGGTATAGGGATCGGCACGCCCCATCTTCGCGCCATCGGTGTACGGATCAGCGCGGCTTACCTTGGCACCGTCAGTGTACGGATCGGCGCGGCTCACCTTGTGGGTAGTCTGATACGGATCGATCGAACCGGCGTGCGCGACCGCCGCGCCTAGCGCGAGGGCCAAGCCGCTTGCGGCCGCAACCAAGGTGCGCGTTGCAAAGCGTTGCGTGGTGACTTGCATGAGGACTCCTTCGGTCATGACACTGCGAACATGACGTGCGCCGCTGCAGCACACGTGTCCGCGTCGTTCACGCGGACGTCATATCGACCGGGTAGCGAGCGCCCAGTTCTGCACCGCGCTGCTTTGTCACGGGGCGGTAGCGCGCTTACCCGTCATCCAAATCGACGCACATGGCGTGCCACGCTGGCACCTGCCGCCCAAGGAAAAAGGCTCCCGAAGGAGCCTTTCTCTTGGCGGGTGCGCCGCTTAGCGCCAGCGGCCCCAGTGACGGCCATCGTACCAGCGATAACGCGGGCCCCAACGGTACCAGCCTGCGCCCACCACAACAGGTGCCGGGCCGTAAGCGGGCGGACCGTAATACACAGGCGCCGGTGCGTAATACGCCGGCGGCGGTGGCGCGTAGTAGACCGGAGGCGGAGGCGGCGGTGGGTAGTACACCGGTGCAGGGGCCACATACACAGGGGCCACCGGCACGCCAAACCCGATGCCGACGCTCACGTGCGCCGACGCCATCTGCGGCACGGCCAGCACTGCCAGTGCGGCTGCACCTGCAATCCACAGCACATTGCGTCGAATCATCTTCATCACCTGCAGCTGAAGCGCCGGGCGAATCCGTAGCCGGCGCGAAATACGGTATCTGTATTGTATTCAGAGCCGCTGACACAGGTGATACGGTGCTGGCGAATTAGTAACAGAACGTAACGCCACACCACCCATAAGGGACGCTCCGTCAGTCAAGCGCGGGGCTGCAGTCGAATTCGCCGGAGGCGATCATCGCCTCGGCATACGCTCGCGCGGCTTCCAGCGCGCTCGCCGCGCTCGGATACGTATTCGCCGATTCGCGCACGGTTGTACGGGCTAAGAGGGTCTCACCGTTGCTGGCGCGCAAGATGCTCACTTCGGCGCGCCACGCTTGTGGCGAGAGTTCATAGGCAGATACCTCGATTTTGCAGTCGTCTCGGAAAGTCATGTGTCCTCCGGTTCGTATTGGATTGGCCCAGCCTCGTGTCAATGCACGAAGAGCCAGATCACCAGCAACACAAGCGCGGGAACACCCAAGAGCCACGCAACGAGATAGGGCATGACAACCTCCCACATGTTGATAGGCATGTAGGAAGTGTAAAGACGCGCGCATGGGCAGAGTGTCGACCTCCGCCCGCGCCGTTTTGTAGGACTGTACCGAAATGACTGTCGGCCCACGCCGACGCCTCTCACCCGTACAGAGGAGCCTCAGCGTGCAGTGCCGTCCCTGGCGGCTACGTCACTTGGGCTCGGGATACGGCTCGCACCGGCCTCTTCAGCCGCCTCTGCCGCAGCCACCTCCAGGCCGACCGATGCTTTGAAGAAATTCACGGCGGCCTCGGCGCCAGGAGGCGCGGCGTCCACAAAATTTTCCGCGACGAAGCCCCATTGCCGGCGCACTTCGTCACCGTGTTGCTGCAAGGCGCGGGCGATCCCGTTCTGCGTCTCGACGCCGATCTCAACAAAGTTGCGCGTATAGCCCGAGACGCGTTCGCCGGCCGGTTGCAGATAACGCGCTTGTGCGTTCCACCATTGGCCTGCGTCCTGCGCACCTGCGGCGTCGTGCAAGCAGTGTTCCGTCTCGCCGAGACCGGTCTTGAGGGCCTGCAGATTGAGCCCGATCAGGCGATTGACGCCGTTTACGGCCTCTTCCGTGACGGCCATCCAGGTTTCGAGCTGCGATCGTTGCAGAACGCCGAGTTGCTCCAGAGTCATCATGTCGGTTACTCCCTCGTGAGATCGGTAAATACGTCCGGCATGTGCCGGGCGTTTCAGTGTAGCTGCGCGCGACGCCGATTTCTTTGACCTCACCCGTTTGTCCTACATGCGTTTCGGACGTCTTCGCCTGCGGTGCCTGCCATGTGCGCGTTAGAGTCGAACGCCTCATTCACCAAACCATGGAGTCACGATGAAACGTCTCGCCGCTGCCCTGATCGCTAGCGCTTCCATTGCCGCCACACCGCAGGCTTTCGCGCAAGTTGCTGGCCACGCTGCGCTAGGGGTATCCGTTACTGAACTCGATGCCGTTATCAAAGGCGTGAGTGTGAAGAAGCAGGTTCTCGGCAAGCCGGTCTACAACGAGGCCAAGGAGAAGGTCGGCAATGTGCAGGACTTGATCGTGACGCCCGAGAATGCCGTCTCGTTCGCTATCGTTGGTGCGGGCGGCTTCGTGGGCGTGGGCCGTCATGACGTGGCCATTCCCGTGAATCAGTTCCAGTACGACCAAGGCAGGATTGTGCTGCCGGGCGCGACCAAAGACGCCATCAAGGCGCTGCCCGAATTCAAGTACGAGCGTCAGCCAAAGCCTGCCAAGGCCTGATGCCCGGGGGAACTTTGTCCTCCGCAGCCGCGTTGAAGGTGTGGGAATTGGCTGACACGCCTTTCAGGCAACCTGACCTGCACATACTGGCGTGCGTGTTCTTGAATGAAGATACACAGACGACAAAAGGAGTTTGTTATGCGTGCCTTCGTATCCTTGATTCTGGCGGCCGCATTGGCATCCGTCAGCGGATGCGCGGACATGACGCCAAAGCAGCGCAATACTGCGCTAGGCGCAGCCGCAGGTGGTGTCGCCGGGGCGGCCATCTGGGGCGGTCCGGGCGCCACGCTGGGTGGTGCGGCACTGGGTGGCGTGGTCGGTAACGCCGTCACCAAGTAGCCCCCAAGCGCGCAGCGATGCGCGCGCTGCAAGCTCGGGCCAGGCCATATCGCCTGGCCCTTTTTGTTGCCTGAGAGCGGCGCACTGCCATTGCACATTCCCCTCATACGCATATGCGAATGCCGGCGCATAATCGGCGTTTTGCAACGGAGGCAATGTGCGATACGAGCAAGAAGGTTTTGGCGTGAGCAGCACACCGATCCTCAGCGTCGAAGGCTTGCGCAAACGTTACGGCGACCAGACTGTCGTCGACAACCTGAGCTTCAGCGTTCGGCGCGGCCAGTGCTTTGGCCTGCTCGGCCCCAACGGCGCCGGCAAGACCACCACGTTGCGCATGCTGCTCGGCATGACGATGCCCGATGCGGGCAGCCTGAGACTGTGCGACGAACCCGTCCCCGAAGCCGCACACCGTGCACGCATGCGCGTGGGCGTCGTGCCGCAGTTCGACAATCTCGATCCTGATTTCTCCGTCTCGGAAAACCTGCGCATCTTCGGACGCTACTTTGGCCTGTCGTCCGCCACCATCCGCGAGCGCATCCCTACCCTGCTGGAGTTCGCGCGGCTCGAACAGAAAGCCGGTGCGCCTGTGCGCGCGCTCTCAGGCGGCATGAAGCGGCGGCTGACGGTCGCACGCGCGCTGATCAACGATCCCGACATCCTCGTCATGGACGAGCCCACCACGGGGCTCGACCCGCAAGCGCGGCACCTGATCTGGGAGCGCCTGCGCTCATTGCTCGCCGCCGGCAAGACCATCTTGCTGACCACGCATTTCATGGAAGAAGCCGAGCGCCTGTGCGATGAGCTCTGCGTGATCGACAACGGCCGCAAGATCGCGCAAGGCAAGCCTCAAGAACTCATCGCACGCGAAATCGGCTGCGACGTCGTTGAAGTCTACGGTGACGACCTCAACGCCCTGCGCGCGCTGCTCACCCCGCTCGCTGATCGCGTCGAAACCAGTGGCGAAACGCTCTTCTGCTATGCACGCGATCCGCAGCCGCTGGTGGCCGCGCTGCGCACGCAGGCAGAAACGCACACCATGCCTGGGCTGCGCTACCTGCACCGCCCGGCCAATCTCGAAGATGTGTTCCTGCGCCTGACCGGCCGCGAAATGCGCGACTGAGAGAACCGCCCATGTCCACTGAAACCGCACTCACCCCCACGCAGAAACGTGCCTTTCCGCAGCCCCTGCTACCGCTGAACTTCCGCAACTGGCAGTACGTCTGGCTGCGCAACTTCATGGTGTGGCGCAAGCTGGCCATTCCGTCGATGGCAGGCAATCTGGCTGACCCGATGATTTACCTGTTCGGCCTTGGGCTCGGCCTGGGCCTGCTGGTCGGGCGCGTCGACGGCGTGTCGTACATCGCATTCCTGGCAGCCGGCACGGTGGCGTCCAGCACGATGATGTCGGCGAGCTTTGAGGCGATGTACTCCGCGTTCTCGCGCATGCACGTGCAACGCACGTGGGAGGCGATTCTGTACGCGCCGCTCAGCCTGGGCGACGTCGTCCTCGGCGAGCTGCTCTGGGCTGCCAGCAAGTCCGTGCTCTCAGGCCTGGCGATCATGTTGGTCGCGGGGGCGCTCGGGTATGCGTCGATGCCGCAGGCGCTGCTGGCCCTGCCCGTCATCGTGCTGACCGGGTTCACCTTTGCCTGCCTGGCGATGAACATGACGGCGCTTGCGCCCAACTACGACTTCTTCATGTTCTACCAGACACTGGTGATCACGCCGATGATGCTGCTCTCGGGCGTGTTCTTCCCGCTGTCGCAACTGCCGGCACCGGTGCGCGCGGCGACGAGCGTGCTGCCGTTGCCGCACGCGGTGGACCTGATCCGCCCGCTGATGCTGGGCCGCACGCCCGACAACATCGCGTTGCACCTCGGCGTGTTGCTGCTCTACGCCGTTGGCGCGTTGCTGCTGTGCTTGTGGCTGCTGCGTCGTCGCATGCTCAAGTAAGGCGCGGTCCGGACAGCCAACAAAAAAAGCCCGTCGCGATGACGGGCTTTTCTTTTGCTGCGTTCGGAATTTACTCGTTCACGGCAGAGCGCTGCAGATGCAATTGCGTACGCGGATCATCGTTCTGCGCATTCTCACGGTCGGCTTTGGCCGAGCTGTTGCGCGCGGCCTCCAAACGATCGAGGTACGCCTCGTCAATGTCCCCCGTCACGTACTTGCCGTCAAAACATGACGCATCGAAATCCTTCAGCTCCGGATTGACGTCGCGTACGGCACGCTTCATGTCTTCCACGTCCTGGTACACAAGCTGGTCTGCGCCGATGATCTTGGCGATCTCTTCGTGCGTGCGGCCATAAGCGACCAGTTCGCCGCGCGTCGGCATATCGATACCGTACACGTTCGGGAACTTCACCGGCGGCGCAGCCGAAGCGAAGATCACCTTCTTCGCACCGGCATCGCGCGCCATCTGCACGATCTCCGACGACGTAGTACCCCGCACGATGGAGTCGTCGACGATCAGCACGTTCTTGTCCTTGAACTCGATCGCCATGGCGTTGAGTTTCTGGCGCACGGACTTCTTGCGCACCGCCTGGCCCGGCATGATGAAGGTGCGGCCCACGTAGCGGTTCTTGAAGAAGCCTTCGCGATACGGCACGCCCAGGTGGTTGGCCACTTGCATTGCGGCCGGACGCGACGAATCCGGAATCGGCATCACCACGTCGATCTTGTCGGTCACCTCGCGCTTGATCTTCTCGGCCAGGTAATCGCCCATGCGCAGGCGTGCGTCGTACACCGACACGCCGTCCATGCGGGAGTCCGGACGGGCGAGGTACACGTATTCAAAAATGCATGGTGAAAGCACCGGGTTCGCGGCGCACTGCTTGGTGTGCAGCTTGCCCTCGAGATCGATGAAGATGGCTTCGCCGGGAGCCACATCGCGCTCGAACTTGAAGCCGATGCCTTCGAGTGCCACCGATTCCGAGGCAACCATGTATTCGATGTCGCCATCCGGCGTTTCCTGGCTGCCCAGCGCGAGCGGACGGATACCGAACGGGTCACGCACAGCCAGCACGCCGTAGCCCGAAATCTCGGCAGCGATGGCATACGAACCGCGCACGCGGCGGTGCAGGCCTTCCACCGCCGTGAAGATGGAATCGCGATTCAGCGGGATGTCGTTGCTGGCGCGTTGCAGCTCGTCGGCCAGCACGTTGAGCAGCACTTCGGAGTCGGACTGCGTGTTGATATGGCGGCGGTCGCGCCGGAACATCTCGTCACGCAGTTGATCCGAGTTCGTCAGGTTGCCGTTATGTGCCAGCACGATGCCGAACGGCGCGTTGACATAGAACGGTTGGGCCTCTTCCTCGCTGGAGGAACCTGCGGTCGGATAGCGCACTTGACCGATGCCGCTCGTACCCGGCAGACCGCGCATGTTGCGCGTGCGGAACACGTCACGCACCATGCCGTTGGCCTTGTGCATGTGGAAAGTGCTGCCTGAAGCGGTGGCAATGCCCGCCGCGTCCTGCCCGCGATGTTGCAGGAGCAACAGACTGTCGTAGATCAGCTGATTGACGGGCGTGGCTGAGACCACCCCAACGATACCGCACATGTCGAACTCCAGCGAGAACGTATTTGGTGGCGCCCACACCCGTTGCGGGCGCCGAAAAAGCTTCCCGGATTGCCTAGCTTGTGGCCAGACGCTCCAGATCAATAGTGAACATACTTCGCGACATCCGGTGGCAACAACGGCTTGGCTGCCTGTGCTGCCTGCTCCGCGTAAGGCCTTGTCATCGCATCGCGCCAGAACGGCTGCTCAGGCAGGCTGGTAAAGCCGGCCACCGTCATCAACACGAGGATGATCACGCCACCGCGTGCCAACCCGAACACCATACCCAGACCGCGATCCGCCGGCTTGAGCCCCGCGCTCGCCAGGGCCGCCGAGAGCAGCGCACCCACCAGCGAAGTTGCAATCACCGTCACGATAAACAGTAGGACGAAACCGAGAACGGTGCGTGCGACTGGCCCACCGGGCAGCGATTCCGGCATCCAACCGGCTGCCACGCCTGAAAACGTGTACGCCACCCACGCGGCAAACAACCACCCGAGCAACGCCAGCACTTCGCGGATCAGCCCGCGAAACAACCCAATCAGCGCCGATGTGACGATGATGAACAGCACACCGTAGTCAAAGAAAGTCGGTTGCATCGGGCAGCGGCTTGGATTGACTGTGGCGGAATGCGGCGTGATGAATCAGCAAATCTGACGAGCGCGCTGAGTACACGTTCGGCCGCATCGTCATTGCTGCACGAGTTTTGGCGTCAGGCCAATCTGCTCAGCACGCTTCTGCGCCGCTTCGGCGGATGCACGATCGTTGAACGGACCCGCTCGCAGCAAGGCCAGATCGCCCTTCTCAGGCACCTTCTTGTGTTCGATGTAACCGGGAATCTTCTCGCCCTTGAGCTTGCCCAGCCAATTGCGGGCGCGGTCCTCGGAAGCGAACGCGCCGATCAGGAGAATGAACTTGCCGCCGTTGGCATCGGTGCTCGCTGCGGCCGTTTGCTGTGTGGGCTGGGCTGCCGGTTGGGCGGGTTTCGTCGCGGGCTTGGATTCAGCAGGTGGCGTCAGGCTGGCGACAGGCTTGGGCGGTGTCGTCGGTTTAGTTGCAGCCGGCGGGTTCTGAGCCTCCGACGGCGCGTCGTTGCTCGCAACCACCTCTTCGCCCTGGTCAAGCGCCTGCGCCTGATCCGTCGACGAGGCTGCCGGACGCGACGCAGAACGCCGGCTGGCGACCTTCGGCTCATCGGTCGAGGCTTTGGCGCCACGATCAACCGGCTGATCCTGGATCTGCACGGCCACGGCATCGGTCACGGGGCGCGGCTTGGCATCAAACACGAGGGGCAACACGATGACAGCAGCGCCAACCAGCACCAAGGCGCCGATCAGCCGACGGCGAGCGCGTTGCTTTTGCGGGAGTTCGGGATCAAGGCCGTCGTCGTCATCGTCGGTGCGACGGGAGGCGCGGCTGCGAGCAGTCGACGATGCGCGCGAACCACGCACCGCATCGCGAGCCACATCGGCAGCACTGCCGGCGGCTGCGCCGCGTGTGCGTTCGCCTTCAGCGTTCTTGCGGGAGGAAAAGATGGAAAACAGTCCCATGAGGGCCCCGGTTTTAGTGCGCGCGACTCTTGCGCTCCGCCAGCACGCCGGCAACGGTGTAGAACGATCCGAAGACCACGATTCTATCATCCTCGGTCGCCCGCTCCATGGCGTTGCGATAGGCTGTGGCGGGATCGCTGAATGTGCTCACGCTCGATTCCTTGCCTGCGTGGAAACCGCAGTCGGCCAACGCCTGCGCCAGGCTTGCAGCGCTCGCGGCGCGCGGCGTCGGCAAGTCGGTCAGGCACCAGTGATCGACCTTGTCGAGCATGTGCCCGAGCACACCCGCGATGTCCTTGTCCTGCATCGCACCGAACACCGCGTAGGTGTAGCGGTAGAAACCCATGTTCTCGAGGTTCTGCCCCAGCGCAGCCGACGCGTGCGGGTTATGCGCAACGTCCAGGACAACGGACGGACGGCCCGGCAAAACCTGGAAGCGCCCCGGCAGCACCACCTGCGACAATCCCAGACGCACGTCCTGCGCCGAGATCGGCAACCGGTCGCGCACTGATTCCAACGCCGCCAGCGCGGCCGAAGCGTTCAGCAACTGGTTTGCCCCGCGCAATGCCGGATAGCCGAGGCTCGGCCAACGGCGCCCGCGGCCGCTAAAGCCCCACTGCTGCTTGTCACCTTGGAAATTGAAATCGCGGCCGATCAGCCAAAGATCCGCGCCAATGGCCTCGGCGTGCTTCACCAGGGAAATTGGCGGCACCGGGTCAGCGCAGATCGCCGGCTTGCCCGCGCGAAAGATGCCGGCTTTCTCAAAGCCGATCGCCTCGCGGGTATCGCCCAGGTAGGCCATGTGATCGAGATCGACGCTGGTGATGATGGCGCAATCGGTATCGATAATGTTGACCGCATCCAACCGGCCGCCCAGGCCGACTTCCAGGATCACCGCATCGAGCCCCGAATTGGCGAACAGATGCATGATCGCCAGCGTGGTGAATTCGAAATAGGTCAGGCTGACGGGCTCGGGGAAGCTGCAGCGCGCACGCTCCACCGCCTCAAAGTGCGGCAGCAACATCGCGTCTGTGGCGATCTCCCCATTTACGCGAGCACGCTCGTTAAAGTCGATCAGGTGCGGCGAAGTATGGCAACCCACCTTGTAGCCGGCCGCCAGCAGGATCGCCTCCAGCATCGCGCAGGTCGAGCCCTTGCCATTGGTGCCGCCCACCGTGAAGACGACTGACTTGAATTCCAGCCCGAGCGCCTCGCGCACGCGACTGATGCGGGCCAAGCCCATGTCGATGCCGACCGGGTGTGCGGTTTCCAGGTGGGCCAGCCAGTCGGGCAACGTGTCGAATGTAGGCATGCGAAATAGGTGGCGCGGCTTCACGGAAACGGGCCGCGCAAAAACAAGAAGCGCGGACTCACGCCCGCGCTTCGGTTCAACAGATGTGCTGCATCAGGCCAGTGCGTCGGCCGGTTGCTTCTGCAGGAGCGCCAGAAGCTCGGCGATCTCGCGGCGCATGTTGCGGCGGTCGACAATCATGTCGATGGCGCCCTTCGTCAGCAGGAACTCAGCGCGCTGGAAGCCTTCCGGCAGTTTCTCGCGCACGGTCTGCTCGATCACACGCGGGCCGGCAAAGCCGATCATTGCCTTGGGCTCGGCGATCACCACGTCGCCCATGAAGGCGAAGCTGGCAGACACACCGCCCGTGGTGGGATCGGTCAGCACGCTGATGAACGGCAGCTTGGCTTCCGCAAGCTTCTGGACCATCGCAGTGGTCTTGGCCATTTGCATGAGCGACAGCAGGCTTTCCTGCATGCGCGCACCGCCCGAGGCCGTCACGCAGATGAACGGAACCTTCTGTTCCAGCGCCATCTGTGCGCCACGCGCGAAACGCTCGCCCACTACAGAGCCCATCGAGCCCGTCATGAACTCGAACTCGAAGCAAGCCACCACCACCGGCAGCGCATGGATGGCGCCGCCGAGCACGACCATGGCATCGGTCTCACCGGTGTTGTCCATGGCCGCCTTGATGCGGTCGGGGTACTTCTTGCTGTCCTTGAACTTGAGCGCATCGACTGGGAGGATCTCCTGGCCCAGCTCATAGCGGCCCTCGGCGTCCAGCAGCGCGTCCAGACGGGCACGCGCGCCAATGCGCATGTGATGATCGCATTTGGGACAGACGTGCAGATTGGCTTCGACGTCGGTACGGTACAGCACCGACTCGCAGGCCGGGCATTTGACCCAGAGGCCTTCCGGAATGCCCTTGCGTTGCGACGGATCGGTCTGTTGGATCTTGGGCGGAAGCAGTTTGTCCAGCCAGCTCATGCGTGCTCCTTGAATGCAGTGTCGCCGAGATCAAGCGTCGAGCGCCTGGCGAATCTCTGCGATGAAATCAGTCAAGTATTGTACCGCTTGTTCGCGAGGTGCTTCTTCAAGCAATTGCACAATGCGGGATCCGATGACTACCGCATCCGCCACACCGCTGATCGCGCGTGCTGTTGCCGCATCACGGATGCCAAACCCGACACCCACCGGCAACCGCGCGTGCTGGCGAATTTGCGGGATGCGCGCGGCGACCGCGTCCAGGTCGATGGTGGCCGCGCCTGTCACGCCCTTAAGCGACACGTAGTAGATGTAGCCGCTCGCCACGCGGGCAATCTGCGCGATGCGCGCCTCGGTGGACGTGGGCGCCAGCAGGAAGATCGGATCGATGCCGGCGGCGCGCATGGTCTTGGCAAAGGTTTCGCACTCTTCGGGCGGATAGTCGACCACCAGCACGCCATCGACACCCGCTTCGGATGCAGCCTTGGCAAAGGCATCCACGCCCATGCGTTCGATCGGGTTGGCGTAGCCCATGAGCACCACGGGCGTCGTTGAATCCGTGGTGCGGAATGTGCGCACATACTCCAGCACCGTGCGCAGGCCGACTTTGTTGGCCAATGCGCGCTCCGACGCACGCTGGATGACAGGGCCGTCGGCCATCGGGTCTGAGAACGGCACGCCCAGTTCGATGACGTTGGAACCGCCCTTGACCAGCGCGTGCATCAGGTCGACGGTCATCTCGGGGTACGGATCGCCCGCCGTGATGAACGGGATCAGGCCCTTGCGGCCCTGTGCGGACAACTGCGAAAAAGTTTGAGCAATGCGGGACATAGCGGGATCAGTGTGTCAGGCGACCTTGATGGTCTCAGGCGCCTGCGATTCAGTCGGTTGGGCGTTGGCGGCAGCGGCGGCATGCGCGGCAGCCACGCGCTCGCGTGCCACGCGGCAATAGTCGGCGTTGATCTCGAAGCCGGCGAAGCGGCGTCCCAGCCGCGCACATGCCGCAGCCGTGGTGCCGCTACCCAGGAACGGGTCCAGCACCAAGCCACCCGGCGGACAGCTTGCCAGGATCATGCGTTCCACCAGTTCCAGCGGCTTCTGCGTCGGGTGCTCTGCGCGCTCCGGGTCTTGCCGGTGCAGGCGCGACACGCTCCACACGTCTTTCGGGTTGTAGCCGACTTCCAGCCACTTCTTGCCCTCGAAACGCTTGCGGCTGCGCGCCTTCTTCGTCTCGGCGTCGTACGGAATGCGCACGGCGTCGACGTCGAAGTAGTAATCGCGCGAGGCAGCAAAGAAGCCGATGTTGTCGTGCACCGACGAAAACTTGCGCGTGCTGCCGCCCATGCTGGGCACGCGGCGATCCCAGATGATCTCGTTGACCATCGTGAGGCGCCGCTTGAGCATGACGAACAGTTCCGGCGCGTATTGCCACGTGCAGAACAGGTAGAGCGATCCGTTGCGCGCCAGCTTCGGCCGCACTGCATCGATCCAGCGTTCGGACCAGGCGAGGTACGCGTCGCCCGACAGCTTGTCGGAGTCGTTGCCGTAATCCTTGCCCAGCCCGTACGGCGGATCGGCGATGACGAGGTCCACACTGCCGTCGGCCAGATGCCCGACCCCGGTAATGCAGTCCTCGTTGAAGATGCCGTCGATGGCGCGCTCGGTCATGCGTGTGCCAGTGCCGTTAGAGTTTGATGCCGGAGAATTCGGCGACGGTATGCATGTCCTTGTCGCCACGGCCGGACAGGTTCACCAGCAGGATCTTGTCCTTAGGCAGCGTCGGCGCCAGCTTGCACGCATACGCCAGCGCGTGGCTCGATTCCAGCGCAGGGATGATGCCCTCCATGCGGCACAGGTCATGGAAGGACTGCAGCGCTTCCTTGTCGGTAATACCGACGTATTCCGCGCGCTGCACATCCTTCAACCAGGCGTGCTCCGGACCGACGCCCGGATAATCGAGCCCGGCCGAAATCGAATGCGTCTCGATGATCTGGCCGTCCTCATCCTGCAGCAGATAGGTGCGATTGCCGTGCAGCACGCCCGGTGAGCCGCCCGTAAGCGACGCGGCGTGGCGGCCGGTTTCGATGCCCTCGCCCGCCGCTTCCACGCCGATCAGCTTCACGTCGGCATGGTCGATATACGGATAGAAGATGCCCATGGCGTTGGAGCCGCCGCCCACGCAGGCGATGACGGCATCGGGCTGGCGCCCGGTCATCTCCGGCATCTGCACTTTGCATTCCTCGCCGATCACGGCCTGGAAGTCGCGCACCATCATCGGGTACGGATGCGGGCCCGCCACCGTGCCGATGATGTAGAAGGTGTCAGCCACGTTGGTCACCCAGTCGCGCATCGCTTCGTTCAGCGCGTCCTTGAGCGTGCGCGAGCCCGACTCCACCGGCACCACGGTCGCGCCCAGCAGCTTCATGCGGTAGACGTTGGCAGCTTGGCGGCGCACGTCTTCGCTACCCATGTAGACGACACATTCCATGCCGTAGCGCGCGGCAATCGTGGCCGTGGCCACGCCGTGCTGGCCGGCACCGGTCTCAGCAATCACGCGTGGCTTGCCCATGCGGCGTGCCAGCAGTGCCTGGCCGATGACGTTGTTCACCTTATGCGCGCCGGTGTGGTTCAGGTCTTCGCGCTTGAGGTAGATTTGCGCGCCGCCGCAGTGTTCGGTCAGGCGGCGTGCGTGATAGATGGGCGACGGACGGCCAACGAAATGCTTCAGCTCGTATTCGTATTCCTTGACGAATTCGGGATCGTGCTGGTAACGCGCGTAGGCGTCGCGCAATTCATCGAGCGCGTGAGACAGCGTTTCCGCAACGAAGGTACCGCCGTAGGGGCCGAAATGGCCGTGGGCGTCGGGCAGGTTGTACATGGCAAATCTCTCGAGGCATCCGCCGAGATCAGGTTGAAGACCTGTCGGCGGAGATATTCAGGAAGGCGTACGTCGCGAGAAACCGGCCAGATCGGCTCAAGCCTGAACCGATGCGCCCTGGGCTGCATCGGCCTCGCGGACCGCACGCACAAACGCGGTCATCCGGGCGTGGTCTTTCACGCCCCGTGCGGCCTCGATCCCGCTGCTGACGTCAACAGCGTACGGCCGCACGCGTTCAATCGCGCCAGCGACGTTTTGCGCGCTCAACCCACCACTCAAAACGAGCCGAGGAGCGGCGCTTGTGGTTGGCAAGGATGGCGATTGCGGGAGCCATTGCGGAGGAATGAGGGTCCAGTCGAAGACGTGGCCGCCACCGCCATAACCCTCAACAAATGCGTCGAGCAGCAGACCTTGGGCAGCGGCAAACCGATCGGCGAATTCTACCAAATCGGCCCCGGGCTGAACACGCAGGGCGCGCAGCCAGGGCAGCCCCACCTTTCCGGCAATCTCAGCGCAAAGCTCTGCCGACTCGTCACCGTGGAACTGAAGCAACGTAAGCGGCACTTGGTCGAGCACCCGCGCCACGTCATCCGCGCTGGCGTTGACGAACAGGCCGGTCACGGTGACGAATGGACCAGCGCGGCGCGCCAGCTCAGCCGCGCGCTCGGTGGCGACGTAACGCGGGCTGGGCGGATAGAAAACGAGCCCGATCGCATCGGCGCCGAGCGCGACGGCATGGTCGACATCGGCCGGCTGAGTCAGGCCACACAGCTTGATACGGGTACGGTGCAACGGCATGGCGGAAGCGGAATTCACGGGCCGGCGTATTCGTCGAACACGCCACGAAACAGGCTGGACGATGCCGGAGATGCCGGCAACGAGAAGGCATCAGGATAGCCGACCTCGGCCAGATACAACCCGTCGGGCATAAAAGTCGGGGCGGCGGCTACTCGGCTGCGGGCAGCCAGCACATCGCGCATCCAGGATGCCGGCTGCCGGCCACGCCCGATCGCCACCAGGCACCCCATGATGTTGCGCACCATGTGATGGAGGAATGCACTGCCGCGAATGCGCACGAATACCCATTCGCCCTCGCCTCGCACCTCGATCGAGTACATCGTTTTGACGGGCGACTTGGCTTGGCATTCGGCCGCGCGGAAAGACGAGAAATCGTGCTCGCCAACAAGCGCCTGTGCAGCCTCGTTCATGGCTGCCACGTCAAGGGATTGGCCAGGCGGCAGCATCACGTAGCCGGCCTTGTCTTCGAGCAGCGGTGCGCGCGTCGGACCGAAGGTCAGCGCGTAGTAATACGTGCGGCGATGCGCGGAAAAGCGCGCGTGGAAATCCTCCGGCATCTCCTGCGCCCATCGCACGGCCACCGTGGGCGGCAGAAAGGCGTTGGTGCCACGCACCCACGAGAACGGCTCGCGCACGAGGTCGGTATCCAGGTGGACGACCTGGCCCAGCGCGTGCACTCCCGCATCGGTGCGGCCGGCCACCGTGGTCGGCAATGCCACGCCGGCAAACTGCCGCAACGCCGCCTCCAGTGCGTCCTGCACGGTGTTGCCGTGTGGCTGCGATTGCCAACCCGAAAACGCGGCACCGTCGTACTGAATGCCAAGCGCGATGCGCGTCATGCCGTGTGAATCCTCGTGCGGAAAGAAAAACGCCGGCAGGATACCACCCTGCCGGCGCTGTCAATGGCGTAAAACGCGTTGCGTCAGCCGATCTGGCGCATCAAGGCTTGCGCCTCGGCGTGGAACGACGGATCGCCCAAGTCCAGCACTTCCTGCAGAAGTTCGCGAGCGCCTTCCTTGTCGCCGATCTCGATGTAGGCCTTGGCCAGATCGAACTTGATCTGCAGATCGCGCACGCCGTCGGCACCGTGCTCGCCGGACAGCGTGTGCGGCAGGTTGGTGTCCAGACGGATGGCAGATTGCGGCTCGTCGTTCGCGACCTCGGCGTGATGCAGCTCGGATTCGAAATGCATCGGAGCCTGCGACAGATCGGTCGGCTGAGCCCAGCTCGGCAGGCTTTCCTCCGCGGCAACCGAGGCTGCCGGAGCCGCCGTTTCTGCGGCGGGCGGCGTCGGGTTCAGGTCCAGCGACAAATCCGACAGATCCATATGCAGCGGGGGCGCGGCGACGGGCTGATAAGCCTCGCCAGCGTGCGCGTTGAACTGCGGCAGATCCGCCTCGGGTTCGGCATGCACCTTGAAGATGTCCGATGCTTCTTCCGGCGCGGTGATCGGCTCGCCTGCTGCCGGCGCTGGGAACGACTCCAGCGGCAGATCGAAATCGGCCAGTTGCGGTGCCTTGGTTGACGGTGCGGACGGGTCCAGATCCGGAGACAGCGTAGTCCAGTCGTCCCCGCGACGGGTGGTCTGCCCCGTCACCGTCGGGCTGAAGGCCTCGGCAGCCACTGCGGCGCCCACACCGGCCAGGGCGGCGGCACCTGCCACTGCGGCGCCAGCGTGGCTCGGTTCCGCATGCGCTTCGGCACCAACATGGCTTCCATCACCCTGCACCGTCAGGTACAGCGGGTTAGCTGGGTCGAACTTGCGGCCCATCGCAGCAGCCTCTGCCCATTCCGAAGAGGCCGCGCCAACTTGCGCCAGCATCTCTTCAGCAATGGTCTGGAAGCCATGGGCGTCCTGACGATTGGCGTAAATTTCCATCAACTTCAGGCGAATGGCTTGGCGCTCCGGATGCTGCTCCAGAGCCTCGCGCAGGATTTCTTCGGCTTGTACGTCGCGACCGTAGGCGATGTAGACATCGGCCTCGGCAATCGGGTCGACTTCATTGCTCTCGTTGCCGCCGCCAATGCGGAAATCCGCACCGAACACGCTGTGCTGCGAGGTGTCGACGCTTTGACCACCGGCTGCGCCAAACAGCGAGTTGGCACCCGCCATCACGGTACTTTCCTGCGACAACAGACTGTCCTGGAAGCCATGTGCCTGCTCAGGCTTCTGCTGGCGACGGCGATACACCACCAGACCACCCAGCAAGGCGACCACCAAGCCGCCCAGGCCCAGAGCCATCGGGTTGCCCAGCAGCGACGAGAGGAACGATTCCTCTTGAATCGGGGGCGGCGGGGCTACCACGACCGGCGCCTTCTTCGGCGCGGCGGCGGGAGCCGAGGCAGCCGCCATCGGGGCGCTGGCAGCCTGCGGTGCCGAGGCTGCAGCCACCGGCGCCGATGCCGCTTCCGGTGCAGAAGCTGCCGCCGCGGCCGTCGTCGAGGAAGCCGGTGCAGCGGCTGCCGTTTCTGCGGGAGCAGCGGCAGCAGGAGCCGGCGCTGACGATGCGGCTGCCGCCGGCGCGGGAGCCGGCGCATTGGCTGCCGCCACTGCCGGAGCAGCCGTCGACGGCGCAGCACCAGCGGCCGGCTTGGCAGCGCTGGCAGCCTTGGCCAGTTCAGCGTTCTTCAATTCAACCAGGCGCTGCATGTCAGAGAGATTCTTCTCCAACTGTGCAACGCGTGATTCCATTTCCTTGAGCGCGCGCTCCTTAGCGACGAGCTCCTCGTCACGGGCGGCTGCGGCGCCAGCCTTGCCGGCACGGTCAGCCTTGGACAGACGCAATTCATCACGGCCGCTGGAAGCAGGCGTGGCTTGATCCTGCACACGGGCCGACACGCTGCCGCTCTGCTGGCGGGCGGAGTCGGTATCCGTGGCCGCGTTGGCTTCAGCCGCCGTTGCGAGGCGGTTCCGGTAGCCAGCAAAGCCAGACGTCTGCGCAATGACTTCGCGGCGCGCCTCACGAGCCGGCGTTTTCTGTGCCTCCGCCTGCGACGGCACTTTCAGCACCGAGCCGGTACGCAGCCGGTTGATGTTGCCGCCAATGAAAGCGTTGGGATTGTTTCGATACAGGGCCAGCAGCATCTGGTCGAGCGACACGGCGTCTTGGCCTTGCGCAGCTGTCGATGCCACGTCGTACAGGCTATCGCCGCGCTGCACGGTGTACGAGCCACCGGGCGTAGCGTCCGGGGTAGCAGCAGCAGGAGCAGCTTGCTGGGCACGCGCGGCTTGGCGAGCAGCACGGGGCTGGCGTGCCTGTGCCGGCGCAGCGGCAGCTGGGGCCGCAGCTTGCGGTTGAGCCGCCGAGGCTGCCGGCGCCGATTCAGCGGCGCCCGGCGTCGTGGCCTGCACCACCGGCGTCGGCGCAAAATTCTGTGCGGTATTGCTGGAACCCACCGGGTCAAGCAGGAATGTATAAGCGCGCGAAACGTGTCCGCTTGCCCAGTTCAGGTCAACCAGGACATCAACGAACGGCTCTGCGACGGGCTGGGTCGAGCGCAGACGCACCACGTAGTTGCCATTCGACTGGCGCTCCAGCGAGGCACGCAGCGAGGAGACGATCGGGTTGTAGGTCAGACCGGCACGCGAATAGGCATCCGGCGCAGCCAATTTGGCGACCAGGTTTTGCGCCTCTTCGGGCGTCACGCCGGTCAGATCGATTTCGGCCTGCAGCGGCTGGCCGAGGCTGGAACGCACGTGCAGCGCGCCGAAACCGGCCGCTTGCGCTGCGGGCTGAATCAGCAGCAGGCTCGCCGCAGCAAACGCGACGGCCGACCAGCGAGGACTGCGATGGGACGATTCTCTCCGGCGGTATTGGCTCACCCTCACCTTCGACTCCGTTATCTTTTAATGTGCAAACGAACTTAACATCAACGAGTTAGCGCAGCAAGTTCACCCAAAAAGTGAAGTGCTGGATAAGAACCGCCGTCAATCTTTATGAAAACGACACAATTGGCGAGATTCTGAAGCACCCGACGTACCCCCCGGAATGCGCGTGCTTCATGTGGCGCTAACCCTTCCCCGTGCCCCGTCCACCCCACGAATGGGCGGACAGCGTTCCGGCCGCTATTGTGTACCAACGTTACAGACCGTGGGCATCCAGATGGCACAACGCCGCGCAGGCCGCGCGGCGTTGGTAGAAAAAGCGCACTTTCTGTTGTCAGGCCGCAACGACAGCTGCCGGCGGCCGGCCTGACAAGGAAAGCAAAGCCCGAATCACTTGTCCAGCAGGATACGCAGCGTGCGGCGCAGCGGCTCGGCAGCGCCCCACAGAAGTTGGTCGCCAATCACGAAGGCGCTCACATACTCGGGCCCCATGTTCAGCTTGCGCACACGGCCCACGCCGATTTCCAGACCACCCGTGATGGAGGCCGGCGTCAGCTCCTTCTCGGTGATGCTGCGGTCGTTCGGCACCCACTTCACCCAGGGGTTGCCCGAGCGGATGATCTGCTCGATTTCTTCGAGCGGCAGGTCGCGCTTAAGCTTGAGCGTCAGGCCCAGGCTGTGGCAGCGCATCGCGCCGATCCGCACACACAGGCCGTCGACCGGAATCGTCTGCGCCGTGCCCAGGATCTTGTTGACCTCGGCCTGGCCCTTCCACTCTTCCTTCGACTGACCGTTGTCGAGCTGCTTGTCGATCCAGGGGATCAAACCGCCCGCCAGCGGCGCCGGGAAGAATTCGGTCGGCACGTCCTCGCGGATGGTCTTGGCAACCTTGCGATCGATGTCCAGGATGGCGGACGCCGGATTGGCCAGTTCATCGGCCACGGCGCTATGGATCACGCCCATGCCCTTGAGCAGTTCGCGCATGTGGTTTGCGCCACCGCCCGAAGCTGCCTGATAGGTCATCGAGCTGACCCATTCGACAAGGCCTTCGCGGAACAGGCCGCCCACGCCCATCAGCAGAATCGAGTTGGTGCAGTTGCCGCCGATGAAATTCTTGGTGCCGGCCGCCACCGCATTCTTGATGAGCGACAGGTTGACCGGGTCCAGCACGATCACGGCGTCATCTTCCATGCGCAGCGTCGAAGCGGCGTCGATCCAGTAGCCGTTCCAGCCGGCAGCGCGCAGCTTCGGGAAGACTTCGGTCGTGTAGTCACCGCCCTGGCACGTGATGATCGTGTCGCATGCCTTGAGCGCTTCGATGTCGTTGGCGTCAGCCAGGGGCGCATCCGTCTTGGCGAATGCGGGCGCCTTGCCGCCGGCGTTGCTGGTGCTGAAAAACACGGTGTCGATCAGGTCGAAATCCTTTTCTTCCTGCATGCGTTGCATCAGCACGCTGCCGACCATCCCGCGCCAACCGACGAGACCTACCTTCATGATTGTGAACCTCTAGTGATTTTCCCCGCCTCGGTCGCCCGGCGTGACCGCGCGGGGAAGGCGAACGGACACGACGGACGATCTACGAGATCGTTTTTTTGGTAATGATTTTCGTGGTCGTGCGAATCTCGACAGGCGTCATGCGAGCGCGCGCGGCGGTGCCCTTGGCGGCGATAGCCAGGGTGCCCAGAATGCCCAGTACGAGGACGGGGAGCGCGATCGAGATCATCTGCAAAAATATACACGATTTGGCGGTCACACAATGCACTGCAACATGTGTCAGCCGAAAAAATGACGATTGCGGCGCCGCATGTGACGGCACCGCAACGCACGCTTTGATTACAAGGCAGCGACCACCGCGTCGCCCATCTCCACAGTGCCGACTTGCTTGCAGCCCGGCGTCAGGATGTCGCCGGTCCGGTAGCCCTGTGCCAGCACCTTCTTGACAGCCGTTTCGATGCGATCAGCCTGCTCGGCCTTGTTCAGCGAGTAGCGCAGCATCATCGCCGCCGACAGGATCGTCGCCAGCGGGTTGGCAACGCCCTTGCCCGCGATGTCCGGCGCGGAGCCGTGCGACGGCTCATACAGGCCCTTGTTGTTCGCATCGAGCGACGCCGACGGCAGCATGCCGATCGAACCCGTCAGCATAGCGGCCTCGTCCGAGAGGATGTCGCCGAACATGTTGCCGGTGACGATCACGTCGAAATTCTTGGGCGCCTTCACAAGTTGCATGGCAGCGTTGTCGACGTACATGTGCGACAGCTCGACTTCCGGATATTCCTTGTGCACATCGGTGACGATGTCCTTCCAGAACTGGAACGTCTCGAGCACGTTGGCCTTGTCGACGCTG
>Ga0070663_100000041_pt1 | contig 58235 bp, 47 predicted proteins | sample KBSC63metaG_FD_65646 | JGI IMG/M metagenome (GOLD analysis project Ga0070663, IMG submission 65646) | Corn rhizosphere microbial communities from Kellogg Biological Station, Michigan, USA - KBS C6-3 metaG | ecosystem: Host-associated > Plants > Roots > Rhizosphere > Soil ...
GACGCTCGATGCGAACCGGCCGCTGCCCGGCACCGACGATCGGGCGGCGTTCCGCCTGAACGCGATGGCGCACGTCAACGAAGTGCCGGGCCGCGACGACATCCGCAAGCGGCGCTGGGGCGTCGCGCCGTCGCTGGCGTTCGGTCTCGGCACGCCGACGCGCGTCACGCTCGGCTATTTTCACCAGTACGACAACAACCTGCCCGACTACGGGCTGCCGGCGCACAACGGCCAGGTGCTGGCCGGCGTATCGCGCGACAGCTATTTCGGCTGGCGCAATCTCGATCGCGAACGGATCACGTCGGACGCGTTCACCGTGAAGGCCGAACACGACGTGTCGTCCGGCCTGAAGGTGCAGAACCTGAGCCGCTATGCGCACCTGAATCGCGACACCGTGATTTCCGCGTCGCACGTGAACCTGCAGGGGCTGCCGCCCGGGCGCTACAAGCCGGCCGGGCCGCAGGGCTACGGCCGCGATGCGTCGACCACGATGTGGGCGAACCAGACGAACATCACGAGCGAGTTCGCGACGCTCGGGATCGGGCACACGCTCGTCACCGGCTTCGAGATCTCGCGGGAAACGTACGGCCGCACGACCTATTCGTACGGGCTCAACCGCTTCTATCCGGCCGACGGTTTCGCGCTCGCCGCCCCGCCGGGCGTCTGGCAAGGGCCCGCGCGGCGCCAGGACAGCGCGCGCAACGACACGGCGCTCGTCGTGAAGGCGCTGTACGCGTTCGACACGATCTCACTCGGCCGTCATTGGGACGTCGACGTCGGGCTGCGGCACGACTGGATCGACGGCTGGGCGGAAAGTACGCCGGCCGGCAAACCAACCGAGCGCGCGGACAGCGACGACCGTCATCTGAGCACGCGCGCGGCCCTCGTGTTCAAGCCGACCGATAACGGCCGCGCGTATTTCGCCTACGGCACGTCGTTCAACCCGTCCGCCGAATTTCTCGTCACCACCGGCTCCGGCGTGAGCGCGGCGACCGGCGCGCTCGCCCCCGAGAAAAACGAGAGCTTCGAACTCGGCGCGAAATGGGAAGGGCTCGCGGGCATCGCGCTGAACGGCGCGCTGTTCCAGACCGAAAAGAAGAACGCGCGCGAACGAATGGCCGACGGCAGCTACGCGCTCGTGGGCCGGCAACGCGTGCGCGGCGTCGAACTCGGCGCCGCCGGCAAGGTGACGCCGCGCTGGGACCTGTTCGCGAACTACACGTATCTGGCGAGCGTCACGCTCAGTTCGCCGGCCACGCCGCGCCGTGAGGGCCAGGCGCTCGGCAACACGCCGCGGCACGCGTTCAACGTGTGGACGACCTATCGATTGCCGGCGGGCTGGACGATGGGCTACGGCTCGCACTTCGTCGGCCGGCGCAACGTGACGTCGCAAGGCGACGGCAAGCTTGGCGCGTACTGGGTGCACAGCCTGATGGCCGGCTACGAGGTGAGCCGCCGGCTGCGCTTCCAGCTGAACGTCGACAACCTGTTCGACCGTGCGTATGTCGAACGCGTGCGGCAGGTGTCGGGGAGCGAATCGCGATCGTCCGCGGTCGAGCTCGGCGACGGCCGCTCGGCGATGCTGTCGGCCGTGTACACGTTCTGAACGCCCGTGCGGGTTTGGCAAGCCGGCGGCGCGCCGGCCCCCGCTAGCGGGCAAACAGCGGATAGGTCGCGCCAGCGATCAGCGCGGCGGCGAGCCAGACCACGCTCCACGAACTGACGGCGAGCAGCGGCGGAATCGCGAGCGGCGTGGCGAACAGCCCGAGATAGACGATCGTGTTCGCCATCCCGAGCGCGGTGCCGGCATGGTTCGCGCCCGCGAGCGTCGCGAGTTCGGTGTACGCGACGCCGTGCCATGCCGACACGCAGATGCCGGCGAACACGAGAATCGCTACGATCGCGGCGAGCGGCACGTGCGGGCTGCCGGCGGTGGCCGCCGCGAGCAGCGCGAACGATCCGGCCGCGACGCACACCGACCCGCGCAGATACGCGCGCCGGTTGCCGTGGCGGTCGGTATGACGGCCGCTCCAGACCCGCATCACCATCGCGCCGACCTGCAGCGCGACCATCGCCGCGCTGATGCCGGCGAGGCCGAGCCGGCCGAAATCGTGCAGGAACACGGTCGCGAACGTGAGTACCGCGAACTGCGGCGCACATAGCGCGCCGATGCCGAGCACGATGCGCCACACGCGGCCGCTCGCGAGCGGGCTGCGCGTGGCTGCGGCAGGCGGTTGCTGCGCGGCAGGGCGGTGCGCCGCGGGTCCGTGCGCGGTGGCCGGCGCGTGGGGCGGTTCGTGCAGCCAGCGCCACGTCAGCGCCGCCGATCCGGCACACAGCAGCATCAGCGCACCGTACACCGCGGCGAAGCCGGCATGCGACGCGAGCGACGGCAGCAGCGCCGCGCCGACGCCGCCGCCGAGCGGCACGGCGGTCTGGCGGATGCTCATCGCGAGCCCGCGTTCGCGCTCGCCGAACCAGCGCATCACCGCGCGTCCGCTCGAGCCGTTCACGCTGCCACCGAGCAGGCCGACGCAGCACATCGCCGCGACGACGCGCATGAGCGGCGGCACCGCGTGCGCGCTCGGGACGATCGCGATCACCATCAGCGCCAGCATCGCGGCCGTCGCGACGAGGCCGGTGAGCAATACGCGACGGTCGCCGAAACGGTCGGCGGCGATCCCCCATGGCAGCTCCGACAGCGCGACCCCGAAGCCGAGTGCGCCGAGCACGAGGCCGAGCGCGCCGTTGTCGAGGTGGTAGGCCGAGCGCATCCACACGGCGGTGGTCGGAATGCCGGCCGCGGCGGCGGAAAAGCTCATGTTCGCGGCGACGCCGGCCGCGAGCACGCGCCAGCGGTGGGCCGGGCCGCGCGCGTCGTGCGCCGGCGAGGATGGGGAAGCGACGCAGGAGGTATCCATGGCGACAAAGCCCGTTCGGAAATTGACATCACCAGTGTGGCGACCTACATTCATCCTGAAAATCGGAAAGTTTTTGATGAATCGTTCGATAAAATGGGATGGTTGACATGTCCGGACAACACAATGCCCATGGCGCGACGCCGCTCGCGGCACCCGACGCCGCGCTGGCCCGACCGAACTTCGACGTCGCCGCGTTGCGCAGCCTGGTGGCGGGCGTGGATCTCGGCAGCTTCGCGAAGGCTGCCGATCGCGTCGCGCGTTCGTCGTCGGCGGTGAGCGCGCAGATCCGCAAGCTCGAGGAGCAGGCCGGCACGCCGCTGTTCGTGAAGGCCGGGCGCGGGCTCGCGCTGACCGACGCCGGCGACGCGATGCTGCGTTATGCGCGGCGGATGATCGAACTGAACGACGAAGCGGCCGCGGCCGTGCGCGGCGTGAATCTCGACGGCTGGGTGCGGGTCGGCCTGCAGGAGGATTTCGGCGAGGCGATCCTGCCCGACGTGCTCGGGCGGTTCGCGCGTGCGCATCCGAAGGTGAGGATCGAGGCGCGCGTCGCGCGCAACGCGGAGCTGCTCGAGCGGCTCGACTCGAACCAGCTCGATCTCGCGCTGGTGTGGGGCGATCCGGCGTCGGCGACGCTCGTGTCGCGCGCGGGCATCGACAGCGACGCGATCGCTCAGGTGCCGATGCAGTGGATCGCGGCGGTCGGCGCGGCGGGCCTGGGCATGTCGGACGGCGGCGGCCCGGCGGATGCGGCCGACGACGGCGACGCGAGTCTGCGTGTGATGCGCGCGTCGGGCGAGCCGCTGCCGCTCGTCGTGTTCGACCGGCCGTGCCGGTTCTTCGGCGCGGCGACCGACGCGCTCGACCGCGCAGGCGTGCCGTGGCGCGTCGCGTTCACGACGCCGAGCCTGGCCGGGCTGTGGGCCGCGGCGTCAGCCGGCCTCGGGCTGACGGTGCGCTCGCATTATGGGTTGCCCGCGTCGGTGCGCGTGCTCGACGCGGCGTCGTTCGGGCTGCCCGAACTGCCGAGCCTGCCGCTGATGCTGCTGCGGCGGACGTCGTCGGCGACGCCGACCGTCGAACGGCTCGCGCGGATCGTCGCGCAGGCGGTGCGGGACGCGACGCAGGCAGAGGTGGCGATGCTTGCGGCGTAACGGAACGTACCGGAGCCGCGGCTCGGTATGCATCGGCACGCCTCTGCCGATCGGCCGAATGGAGCGATCAGGCGAACGGGACTACAGTGATGGACACCTGAAACGGAGGTCATCATGCAAGACGCGAACCTGCCCAACGGCGTTGCGATCGGTCCATCGCAGCAAGGCGACGTATCGAGCCCGGCCGACGATACTCACGTCGGTTCAGTCGGGTCGGCGAAGTTGCCCATTCGCTTCGGCGTTCTACAAGGTCAGGCGTGGATCGCGGATGACTTCGACGCACCGTTGCCGGCGCATCTGCTGGACGCGTTCGAGGGACGCTGATGCGCCTGTTGCTCGATACGCACATCTTCTTGTGGATCGTGACCAACGACCCGAAGCTTAGTGCGCGGGCGCGCAAACTGATCTCGGGTGCGGATGAACGCTTCGTCAGCAGCGCGAGTATCTGGGAGGCCGCCATCAAGGCCGGCCTCGGCAAGCTCGACATCGACGTGGACAGATTGATCGGCTCCATCAACACGAGCGGCGTGCGCGAACTGCCCGTTCGCGCCGTGCATGGGGCGGCGGTGCGTGATTTACCGCACCACCATCGCGACCCGTTCGATCGCTTGCTCGTCGCGCAGGCTCGGCATGAACCGCTGCAACTCGTCACGGCCGACGCCCAGCTTGCGCGGTACGGCCTGTCTCTCGTTCTGACGGTTTGAAACAATCTGGCGAAGATTCGCCCATCATCCGAGCCGCGCGTCGCGCCCGGCCTATGCGACGGCGCTGTCCGGCGCGATTTCCCCGAGCGTGGCGAGAATTTCGGCCAGCCTGTCCCGCAACCCGTCGCTCGCCGGCACGAACGGCAGCCGCAAGCCGTCCTCGCACCATCCCTGCTTGGCCAGCACCGCCTTCACGGGTGCCGGATTCGGCTCCGCGAACAGCGCCGCGACCAGCGGCTGCAGCGCGACCGACAGGTCGCGCGCGTCCGCGAGCCGGCCGTCGCGCAGCAGCGCATGGATGCGCACATGCCACTCGGGCAGCACGTGCGCGCTGCTCGCGATCGCGCCGTGCGCGCCGGCGCACAGCGCGGCGAAGTTCTGGTTGTCGTCGCCGGAAAGGATGGCGAGCGGCGTGTCGTGCACGAGCCGGCTCATCCGGTCGAGCGTGCCGCCGCATTCCTTGATGCCCGCGACGCGCGGGTCGCGCGCGAGCGCCTGCAGCGTCTCCAGTTCGACGTTCACGCCGGTGCGGTACGGGATGTTGTAGACGAGGACGGGCAGGTCGGCCGCGTCGACGATCGCTTCGACGTGGCGGCGGATGCCGTCCTGCGTCGGCCGAACGTAGACGGGCGGCGTGACGAGCAGCCCGTCGGGCTGCAGCGCGGCGAGCTCGCGTGCGCGGGCGGCCGCGAAGTGCGTCGCGCTCGCGGTGAGCCCGACGACGACGGGCAGGCCGGGCACCGCGTCGCGCAGCGTCGCGAACACGGCGTGCTGCTCGCGCGCGTCGAGCAGCACGCCTTCACCGGTCGTCGCGCCCGCGACGAAACCCGCGATACCGGCGGCTGCATAGTGGCGCGCGAGTCGCGCGAGCGCGCCGTGGTCGACCTCGCCGTCGTGGAACGGCGTGACGATGGGCAGCCAGATACCTTCGAAACGTGTGTGCATGCAAAGCCTCATGGTGGAAACGGAGTGGGAAGGAACCGTTCCGCCGGCGATGTGCCGGAGCGAGGCGTGCGAGCAAGGAAAAAGAAACGACCTGCGGGCATCCCGTCCGGCATTCGCCTGACGGGACGCGACGTCCCCGTCAGTCGAGGAGTCGTTTTTTCAGTTTCAGCCCGGCCGCGCGCGCACCTGCCGCGATGGCGGCAAGGATCGACGACGAGCGCAGGGCAGCGGACATGGATGAACCGTGAAAGGGGCTGAGCGGCGATCTTAACATCGGATCCGGCGCGCACGCGAGCGTGCATGCGCCGGTTAGCAGAATTCGAGATTTGCTTTCCACGACAGATTGGAAGGCGCGCGACGCCCGGCCGCTAGAATGCCCGCTTACGTTTCGATGACAGCGCGCATGCGTGCCGTCACGCACCTTCAACACCACTGGAACGGGGCATATCACGATGGCAAGCATCAAGGGAATCGGTCGCTGGCTGCACACGGGCACCGCGGCGGCGCTGGTCGTGGCGGCAACGGCCGCGCACGCGGACACGTCGATCCTGAACGTGTCGTACGACGTGACGCGCGAGCTGTACAAGGACATCAACTCGGGCTTCGCCGCCGCGTACAAGCAGAAGACGGGCGAAACCGTGACGATCAAGCAGTCGCACGGCGCGTCGAGCGCGCAGGCGCTGTCGGTACTGCAGGGGCTGCAGGCCGATGTCGTGACGATGAACCAGCCGAACGATATCGACCTGCTCGCCGAGCGGGGCCAGTTGCTGCCGAAGGACTGGCGCGCGCGCTTCCCCGACAGCAGCTCGCCGTACTCGACGACGATGGTGTTCCTCGTGCGCAAGGGCAACCCGAAGGCGATCAGGGACTGGAGCGATCTCGCGAAGCCGGGCGTGCAGGTGATCATCGCGAACCCGAAGACGTCCGGCAACGGCCGCTACGCGTATCTCGCCGCGTGGGGCTACCAGAAGCAGAAGGGCGCGACCGACCAGCAGGCGCTCGACTTCGAGAAGGCGATCTTCCGCAACGTGCCGGTGCTGGATTCGGGCGGCCGCGGCGCGACGACGACCTTCACGCAGCGCGGCATCGGCGACGTGCTCGTCACGTTCGAGAACGAAGTCGCGCTGATGGACACGGGCGCGTCGGGGGCGGAATTCGACGCCGTGTACCCGTCGGCGAGCATCCTCGCGGAGCCGCCCGTCGCCGTCGTCGACAAGGTCGTCGACAAGAAGGGCACGCGCAAGATCGCGCAGGCGTATCTCGACTACCTGTACACGCCGCAGGCGCAGGAGATCATCGCGCAGCACCATCTGCGCCCGCGTGACGCGAGTGTGCTGAAGAAGCATGCGGCCGAGTTCAAGCCGCTGAAGACGTTCAGCGTCGAGCAGGTTTTCGGCAGCTGGGCGAACGCGCAGAAAACCCACTTCGCCGACGGCGGCACGTTCGATCGCGTGATCGTCGACCGCAAGTAGGCGGCACGCCGCACGCCGCGTGCGTGCCGGCAGGATGACCGCGCAGCCGGCCGCCGATGCGGCCGGTTTTTTTTCGCGCCGGCACGCGCAAGGCCGCTACGCATCGCTCGCGCCGCACGCGCAAGGCCGCCGCGCATCGCCCCGCATCGTTGCGCATTCCCGGCCGCCGCCCCGCGTGCTACGCTCATCGCCTTCTTGCTTCCGGCCTCGCGCGATGAACGTCGATTCGTCCTCCCCAGCTTCCCGCGGCCGTGGCCGCAAGCTCTGGTCGGGCACCCGCCCTGTTGTCGCATACGGGATGCCGCCGCTGGGCTGGCGCGACCTCTATCACCGTGCGCTGACGGTGAGCTGGCCCGTGTTCTTCCTGTCGCTCGCGATACTGTTCCTGCTGCTCAACGGCGGCTTCGCGGCGCTCTATCTGCTTGGCCACGACGCGATCGCGAACCAGTCGCCGGCCGGCTTCGTCGGCGCGTTCTTTTTCAGCGTCGAGACGCTCGCGACGGTCGGCTACGGCGACATGCATCCGCAGACCGTCTACGCGCACGTGGTCTCGACCTTCGAGATCTTCATCGGGATGTCGGGCATCGCGCTGGCGACCGGGCTCGTGTTCGCACGGTTTTCGCGGCCGCAGGCGAAGATCCTGTTCGCGCGGCTGGCGATCGTGCGCCCGCTGAACGGGCGAATGACGCTGATGGTGCGTGCCGCGAATGCGCGCCAGAACGTGATCGCCGAAGCGCAGGCGAAGCTGCGGCTGATGCGTGTCGAGGGGACGCACGAGGGTTACACGCTGCGCAAGATCCACGACCTGCCGCTCGTGCGCAGCGAGCATCCGATCTTCCTGCTCGGCTGGAACCTGATGCACGTGATCGACGAAACGAGCCCGCTGTTCGGCGAGACGGCCGAATCACTCGCCGCGCGCGACGCGACGCTGCTGATCACGATCGAGGGCTCCGACGAGACGACCGCGCAGGTCATGCAGGCGCGCTACTCATGGACGCATGCGGACATCCGCTGGCGTCACCGCTATGTCGACCTGATGCATGACGAGGGCGGCATCACGCATATCGACTACACGCATTTTCACGAGGTCGTGCCGGTCGACGCCGAGAGCGACGAACGCGGTTCGCCGGGCGTGATCGAGGGCGGCCCGGCGGCGCAGGCGTCAGGGCCCGCTGCATGACGTTGGCGACCGGCGCTAACGGGCGCTGGCGCCCGGATGCGGCCGCCGCAACCGCCGCCGCCGACCGCCGCGCCGCGCCGCGCACGCGTCATGGATGCAGCAGACGCGCCGCTTCGCGCTGTTCGACCGCCACCGCGCGGCGATGGCCGTCGCGGTCCTCGGCGCGCGTGACGTAGTCGCCGAGCACGCCTTCGTGCGGCAGCAGGTGCGCGTCGAACGCAATCTTCAGCGTGCTGGCGAGCAGCAGGTCGGCCGCGGTGAAGCGGTCGCCGACGAGCCAGCGGCTGTGGGCGAGCGTTTGCGCGAGCGCACGCTGCACTCGCGTGATGTTGCCCCAGCCGAACGCGACCGGATTGCCCGAGGCGCCGGTGAATTTCTCGGCCATCGCCGGTTCGAGGCAGGTGGGTGTGAAGAACATCCACTGCAGGAAGCGGCCGCGCAGCGGATCGTCGGGCGCGATGCCGAGCCCGGCGCCCGGGCAGCGATCGGCGAGATAGAGCAGCACCGCGCCCGATTCGGCGAACGGCTCGCAGCCGTCGTCGAGCGCGGGCAGCTTGGCCATCGGATTGACCTGGACGAACGCGTCGCTGCCCTGTTCGTGCGAACGCAGGTCGATCGGCACGAGCTCGTAGACGGCGCCGATTTCCTCCAGCATCCACAGCGCCCGGAATGCCCGGGTTTTGGGCCAGTAGTAGAGCTTCATCGCGTGCTCCATATAGGCGGTGACGGTTCAGTGTAGTCGAGTCGGTTCGCCGAATGTGTCGTTCGTTGTGTGACCGAGTGTGCGACGCGCTCGGTGGAACGCGCGCCGCCCATGGGGCGACGACGCTTGGGCACCGCTACCGGACAAGGGCTGTTGACCTTTTGCCATCTTTTTTCTCGCATCTATCCGGCTTTGAGTGCTTTCTCGCTGTCCTTCGGTTGTTCGGCAGATATCTCGAAAATTGAAATGCAAACGGAGAACGTGCATTGTTCCTTGTGTTTTTATTTCGGTGCTGACGTGTCGGGTATGGGTCCGATGCGCATCAACATAACCAATCCAACCGGAAGGTGAAAATATGGCGGTTCAAGAGCCAGCGAAGAGCGGTGGAACGTGGTCAGAAAGGGAAAGGAGACTTCATGCGTGCAATAAGAAGTATCGGCTTTGGGTTTGCGCTATCGTTTCCGTTACTCTCGATCGCCGCATCCGACAACACCGTCAATACTGAGAAGGATCTGTACGAGCAGTGCGGTGCTTATTCGCAGGCTGGAATGAAGGATTGTCTTGCGAAGAAGGCCAGTGAAAGTCGAGTATATTTAAAAAAAGCTGAAGACGATGCGCTCGCTGTCATAAAAAAATGGGATGAAGATAATAAATATATTCACGCATCCGAGGTGGCCTTGGCGGCATCGAATAAGGAATTCGTGAAGTATCGCGCGGCGCAATGTGAATTCTCCGCTTCGCTGAGTGGCGGTGGAGCGGGTAACGCCCACGAAATGGGGCGCTTGGCCTGTGTCGCGGAACTCAACAGCAGACGCGTTGAGCAGCTACGCAACGCCGTATCCGACTTGCCGTCGAAATAGCGCCGACGCTTGCGACGGCCAGCCCGGCCGAACGATATGCGAACCGGCCGGGCGACGATCATCGGCGGCGTGACGGTCGGCGAGAACGCGGTGGTCGGCGCGGGTTCCGTCGTGACGCGCGACGTTCCGCCGAATACGCTGGTCGGCGGAAATCCGGCGCGGATCATCCGTTCGGTTGCCGGGTGACGGTGCCTGCGAGGTTGTCCCGCAGCGGCGCGCATGTGGACAACCGGCCCTTTCGTCTACTCGAAACGCTGTGAATGCGAACGGTGAGTGTGTGGCCAGAGGCAGAATCGGCGAGGCTTCCCGGCATTCGATACCAGTCGCGGGCAGATACATGCGCCGACGTTGCCGATGCGCCGGCGGCGCATTCCTGCGCGGCGTCGGTTGTGGATATCCCGGCCTTCAAATCACTCGGCACGCTGTGCTTTTCATCGGTGAGCGCGACGCAGCGTGTGGACAACCGCGACCCCGAACGACGAAAAATGCTGTGCTTTCGAAGGGTGAGCGTCGGTGGCCGATTGCGCGCGAGGCTTGCCTGGTAAGGACCTCCGTAAGTCGAGCGGGTGTCGCGCGCGAATTCGGGGCGCCGCGCATTCTAACGGCACGCACGGATCGGCGATAGATCCGGACCCGTATCACGGTGTGGATATCTCGCAGCCGAATTCACTCGAAGCGCTGTGTATTTCAATGGTGAGCGTCGGCGGCCGATCGAGCCGCGTGCCCGTTTCCGATCTTCGACACGGCTTCGAGGGTCGCGCATTCTAACCGCACTCGCGATCGCGCGTGCCGTTCGCGTCCATGCGCCGATGTGGATAGCCGGCCGCCGAAGCCAGTCGACGTGCTGTGTATTTCAGCGGTGAGGGCGCGTGCATGCGGCTCGGCCGCGTCTGCGCGGATCGGGGCGCACCATGGGCCGCCGAGCGGTTGCGGGCGCGGCTGTTCGCGCCGAGACGGTGCGCCGTCGTGCGTCAGGATGCCCGCGCTCACCGTTGAATTTCACAGCGTCTCGACTGGTCTCGGGTTGGGCTATCCGCACCCGAATCAGCGCCGTTGTTCGATCGTCGTGTCGTCGCTCACTGCTGGAATCCACAGTGTTTGGCATCGTCGTGAGTCGAGCGATTCGCACCCGAATCGGCGTACTCGTTTGATTGTCTGCCGTCACGCACCGTCAAAGTTCCAGCGTCAAGGGTCGTCGCGGAGCGGGTTGTTCACACCCGAATTGGACGCCCTTGTTCGAGCGCACGCCGTCCCTCACCGTCGAAATTCACAGGGTTTAGGGTCGTCGCGGAGCGGGTTGTTCACACCCGAATTGGCACCCTTGTTCGAGCGCGCGCCGCCACTCACCATCGAAATTCACAGTGTTTCGAGTCGTCGTGGGGCGGGCTGTCCGCACCCGAATCGACACCCTTGTTCGAGCGCGTGCCGTCATTCACCATTGAAATTCACAGCGTTTTGAGTTGTCGCGGAGCGGGTTGTTCACACCCGAATCGACACCCGCGTTCGAGCGCGTGCCGACGCTCACCGTCGAAATTCACAGCGTTTTGAGTGTCCGCGGGCGGCGATATCTACACCCGTACCGGCTGTCTCATTCGACTGCCCAACGGCTTGCACCAAGGCCGGACCGACATGTGGATATCCTGCCGCCGAATCGACTCACGACCCTGTGCATCCGGAAGGTGAGGGCGACCATCGCAGCGGCGAAGCAGGGATGCGGCGGTGTGGATATCTCCTGCCGGCATCGACTCGTCGCGCTGTGGATTTCAATGGTGAGCGTCGGAATCCGCTTGAGCTGCGGACCGATTGAGGTGTGGACATCCGGCACCTGACGCGACTCGAAACCCTGTGCGATCGAACGGTGAGCGCGATCACCGACTCGGCCCATAGCCGCGGCATTGTGGACATCCCGCGCCAGCAACCAATCCGAACGCTGTGAAATCCATGGGTGAGCACGCCGCCGTTTCCCGCCCAAACCCTTGTCGCACGGGCCGCGAGCACCCGCGGCCCGCGCCCAGCTCGTCCCCCGCCATTTCGACGCAAGCGCCCACCCCTCCCGACCCACCCCAATCGCCGCCCACCACCCCGCGCGAAAAACTCTCTCAATTCCCGCCCGAAACCTGCGCAGTTTTTCTCACTTCAGCACCCGCCGAGCAAGATGAGAAAAAACTTTCTCGTCTCCCCGCGAAAAAATAGAGCCATCCAGCCACCTCCGGCCGGCGTCGCCCGACGCCCCGGTGCGCGGCCCAGAACAGCACAATCAGGAGACATCCCCCATGACCGCCCGCCTGCCTGTCGACGGTACGCCCGCTCTATCCGACTATCGTCTGACCGACAACCTGACCGCCACGCGCGGCCGGATCTTCCTGACCGGCACGCAGGCGCTGGTGCGCCTGTTGCTGATGCAGCGCGCATCCGACGTCGCGCAGGGGCTCAACACGGCCGGCTTCGTCAGCGGCTACCGCGGCTCGCCGCTCGGGATGGTCGACCAGCAGCTGTGGAAGGCGAAGAAGCTGCTCGACGGCAGCGGCGTGCGCTTTTTGCCCGCGATCAACGAGGAACTCGGCGGCACCGCGGTGCTCGGCACGCAGCGCGTCGAGGCCGACCCGGAGCGCACCGTCGATGGCGTGTACGCGATGTGGTACGGCAAGGGCCCGGGCGTCGATCGCGCCGGCGACGCGCTGAAGCACGGCAACGCATACGGTTCGTCGCCGCACGGCGGCGTGCTGGTGGTGGCGGGCGACGACCATGGGTGCGTGTCGTCGTCGATGCCGCACCAGAGCGACTTCGCGATGATCGCGTGGCACATGCCGGTCGTGAACCCGTCGAACATCGCCGACATGCTCGAGTTCGGCCTGTACGGCTGGGCGCTGTCGCGCTATTCGGGCGCGTGGGTCGGCTTCAAGGCGATCTCGGAGACGGTCGAGTCCGGCTCGACCGTCGACCTAGACGCGCTCCAGACGCAATGGCCGGCGCCGGCGGGCCTCACGCCGCCGGCGGGCGGCCTGCACAATCGCTGGCCCGACCTGCCGAGCCTCACGATCGAGGCGCGCCTCGCCGCGAAGCTCGACGCGGTGCGCCACTTCGCGCGCAGCAACAGCATCGACAAGTGGATCGCCCCGAGCGCGCAGGCGAACGTCGGCATCGTCACCTGCGGCAAGGCGCACCTCGACCTGATGGAAGCGCTGCGCCGTCTCGACCTGACGGTGGCCGACCTCGACGCGGCCGGCGTGCGGATCTACAAGGTCGGCCTGTCGTATCCGCTCGAGATGACGCGCATCGAGACCTTCGTCGACGGGCTCGCCGAAGTGCTGGTGATCGAGGAGAAGGGCCCCGTCATCGAGCAGCAGATCAAGGACTACCTGTACAACCGCGCGGACGGCGCCCGCCCGCGCGTGCTCGGCAAGCACGATGCGACGGGTGCCTGCCTGTTGTCCGAACTGGGCGAACTGCGGCCGTCGCGGATCCTGCCGGTGTTCGCCGAATGGCTCGCGCGCCACAAGCCGGCGCTCGATCGCCGCGAACGCGTCGTCGATCTCGTCGCGCCGCGGATCCTGTCGAACGAAGCCGACGCGGTGAAGCGCACGCCGTACTTCTGCTCGGGCTGCCCGCACAACACGTCGACGAAGGTGCCGGAAGGCTCGATCGCGCAGGCCGGCATCGGCTGCCACTTCATGGCGTCGTGGATGGAGCGCGACACGACGGGCCTGATCCAGATGGGCGGCGAGGGCGTCGACTGGGCCGCCCACGCGATGTTCACCAACACGAAGCACGTGTTCCAGAACCTCGGCGACGGCACCTACTTCCACTCGGGCATCCTCGCGATCCGCCAGGCGGTCGCCGCGAAGGCGAACATCACGTACAAGATCCTCTACAACGACGCGGTCGCGATGACGGGCGGCCAGCCGGTCGACGGCAGCATCTCGGTGCCGCAGATCGCGCGGCAGGTCGAGGCGGAAGGCGTGTCGCGCTTCGTGGTGGTGTCCGACGAACCGGAGAAGTACGACGGCCATCACGGGCAGTTCCCGGCCGGCACGACGTTCCATCACCGCAGCGAGCTCGACACGGTGCAGCGCGAGCTGCGCGAGACGCCGGGCGTCACCGTGCTGATCTACGACCAGACCTGTGCGGCGGAGAAGCGTCGCCGTCGCAAGAAGGGCGAGTTCCCCGACCCGGACAAGCGCCTGTTCATCAACGACGCGGTGTGCGAAGGCTGCGGCGACTGCGGCGTGCAGTCGAACTGCCTGTCGGTCGAGCCGCTCGAGACGCCGCTCGGCCGCAAGCGCCGCATCGACCAGTCGTCGTGCAACAAGGACTACTCGTGCGTGAACGGCTTCTGCCCGAGCTTCGTGACGGTCGAAGGCGCGGCGCTGAAGAAGGCCGCGGGCGCGGCGTTCGACGAAGCGGCGCTCGCCGCACGCGTCGACGCGCTGCCGGTGCCCGCGACGCATCTCGACGCGGCGCCGTTCGACATGCTCGTGACGGGCGTGGGCGGCACGGGCGTCGTGACGGTCGGCGCGCTGATCAGCATGGCCGCGCATCTCGAAGGCAAGAGCGCATCGGTGCTCGACTTCATGGGCTTCGCGCAGAAGGGCGGCTCGGTGCTGTCGTTCGTACGGATCGCGTCGAGCGACCAGTGGCTGAACCAGGTGCGCATCGACACGCAGCAGGCCGACGTGCTGCTCGCGTGCGACATGGTCGTCGGCGCGAGTGCCGAGGCGCTGCAGACGGTGCGCCACGAGCGTTCGCGGATCGTCGTCAACACGCACCGGATTCCGAACGCGTCGTTCGTGCAGGATCCCGACGCGAACCTGCACGCGGATGCGCTGCTCGAGAAGATGCATCACGCGGCCGGCGACGGCTACCTGTCGAGTTGCGACGCGCAGGCGCTCGCCGCGAAGTTCCTCGGCGACTCGATCGGCGCGAACATCCTGATGCTCGGCTACGCGTGGCAGCTCGGCCTCGTGCCGGTGTCGCTCGCCGCGATGATGCGCGCGATCGAACTGAACAACGTCGCGGTGCCGATGAACAAGCTCGCGTTCTCGATCGGCCGGATGGCGGCCGGCGACGCGGCGGGCCTCGACGCATTGTGGAACGCGCGTCACACGGTGGCCGCGCAGGCCGCGCCGGAGACGCTCGCCGAGCTGATCGCCGATCGTGAAGCGCGTCTCGACGCATACGGCGGCGCGCGTTACGTCGAGCGCTACCGTGCACTGGTGAACGCGGCGCGCGCGAAGGGCGACGACGCGGTGACGCGTGCGGTCGCGACGACGTTCTACCGGCTGCTCGCGGTGAAGGACGAATACGAGGTCGCGCGGCTGTATGCGGACGGCGCGTTCCGCACGGCGCTCGAGGCGCAGTTCGAAGGCGTGCCGGGGCAGGACTATCGCGTGAAGTTCAACCTGGCGCCGCCGACGGTCGCGAAGGCGGGACGCGACGGCAGCGCGCCGAAGAAGCGCGTGTTCGGCCAGTGGATGTGGCCGGTGTTCGGCATGCTGGCCCGCGTGCGCAGCCTGCGCGGCACGTGGCTCGATCCGTTCGGCCGCACGGCCGAGCGCAGGATGGAGCGCGCGCTCGCGGACGACTACGAGACGACGCTCACGCGCGCGCTCGCCGCGCTGACCGCCGGCAATGCCGCGCAGGTCGCGCAGCTGGCCGACCTGCACGCCCGCGTGCGCGGCTTCGGGCACGTGAAGGTGCGCAATCTGGCCGGCGTGAAGCGTACGGAGCGCGAGCTCGCGCTGCAACTCGGCATCGACGCGGCGACGAGCGCGGCCGTGCAGCACGCGCTCGACGAGATGAAGGGCGCGGGGATGCTGAAGGGCATTCCGGTCGTCGTCGCGAAGTAATGCAAACGGGCGGCGCGGCGATTCGTTGCGGGGACCGGGGAGCGACGCGCCCGCGCGACGGCTGGCGGGGCGCCGTGGGGAGGCGGGCGCGTAGGTTCGCCCGCCTGCCGGCCTGCGCCGGCGCCTGCGTGGCCTACGCGACGCGATTGCCGGCGATGCAGCGCGAGTAGTACGCGAGGCTGCGTTTCGGGAAACGTTGCTGCGTTGCCGGGTCGACGTGGATCAGCCCGAATTTCTTCGCGAAGCCGCTGGACCACTCCCAGCTATCCATTCCGGCCCAGTAGAACACCCCGCCGAGGCGCACGCCCTGCCGATACGCGTCGTGCGCGGCGTTCAGGTAGCTCGCGAGGTAGTCGATACGCGGGCCGTCGTCGACGATGCCGCCGCTCGGCGCGGGCTCGGCGATCGCGAAGCCGGTCTCGGTGACGACGATGCGCGGCGCGCCGTAGTCGCGGTGCACTCGCAGCAGCATCTCGGACATCCCATACGGTTCGACCGGATATCCCAGCGTCTGGGTTTCATTCGCCGGGCTGGCGGCCAGCGCGAAGCCCGTGCCGTTGGCGCCGGCCTTCACGTAGAAGCAGTTGTAATACTGCACGCCGAGAAAATCCGGGTTCGCCGCGATCGTCGCCATGTCGCCCGGCTGGACGAGCGGCGCCAGCGCCGCCTGCAGCTCGGCCGGATAGCCCTTGCCGTACAGCGGGTCGAGAAACGCGCGATGCCAGATCGCGTCGAACTGCGCGGCGGCGGCCTGATCGGCGGCCGCATTCGTGGCCGCATGCACCGGTCGCCCGCTGATCGTGGTGCCGATCTGCGCCGCGCCGCGCACGTTCGAACGCACCGCCTGGAACATGAGCCCCTGCGCGAGGTTCTGATGATGGATCGCGGCGAACATCGCCCCCATGGACTGCGCGCGCGGCGGCGACGCGCCGTACGCATAGCCGGACAGCGCGACGCCGTTAGGCTCGTTCAGCATCATCCAGTGCTTGACCCGGTCGCCGAGCTGGCGCGACACCTGCTGCGCGTAGTCGGCCAGCCGGTACGCGATGTCGCGATCGCGAAAATCGCCGGCCCACACCGGGATGTCCCAGTGAAACAGCGTCAGGTAGGGCGTGAGGTGCCGCTCCAGCATCGCGTCGACCATGCGATCGTAGGTGGCGAGGCCCGCTTCGCTCGCCGCGCCGGGGCCGTCCGGCTGCACGCGCGGCCACGCGGTCGAGAACCGGAATGCCTGGACGCCCGCGTTCGCGAGCAGCGAGAGATCGCCCGGGTAGCGTTTCTCGAATTCGATGCAGCGGGCATTCGTCGAGCCGTCGGCGATCGTGCCGGGCTGGTCGGCGAACACGTCCCAGTTGCTGCGCCCGCGGCCGTCGCGGCTTTCGATTTGCGGCGCGGCGGTGGCGACGCCCCATACGAAGTCGTCGGCGAAGCGGGCCGAGGCGTCGGAGTCGATCGAATCGCCGCCGCAGGCGGACAGCATGCCGCTGCCGAGCATGGCGGTGCCTTGCGCCAGAAATCGTCGGCGGCTCTGAAGCGAGATGGGTTTGATCATGGGCTTACTCGTTTTGCGGCGAATGGTATCCGCGTTTTGATTAGGATTGCGATTAAAGAGGCATGGGGCGCGGCGAAATGCACGCGCGCCGGATCAATGCGTCCGGCCCTCGACGTTCGCGGAAGACACATGGGATGAGCGGGCCGGATGGAATGCCCGGCCCGGCACGCATGCGGGCGCCGGTATCGTGACGGCCCGCAACACAGGATACGGATGTCTCGTTTAAGTTTTTTGAATATGTCGCCGATTGAATACCGGCCTCTAGAGGGAGACGTCTAGTGGCGTGTTGCATGCGACGGGCGTCGTAGCAGGCCGCTGCGCGGCCCCATCGTCAGTCGACAGCGCCGTTTCCGACGCGTCGATCTCGCGGATCAGCTTCGTCAGCGTCCATGCGAACGGACGGGGGCAGATCGCACAAATCGTTGACTGTGCTTGAGCGGTTTTTTCGAGATGTATTTGCTAGTAGACTGCCGAGATCCGAAGTAACTGATATTCGAGATTTTTTGCTAATCGTAATTGGTGGGTTGAGTGATTTAATGCACGTTCAAATTAAATAATGAGCCGATGAGCGAATTCAGGATAGGTGCCTTGTCGTTTCCTGCATTTTCAGGAAGTGGATTGCACGTGAATAATCGTTCTCTCGTTTGTACGCCAAAATTCGGCGCCATCCCGGCTGGACGTTATTACATCTTTGATCGGCAATGAGGGGGTGTGGTCGGTCCGTTCATGGAGTGGCTGAACCTCAATGGAAACGATAAATCCGACTGCTATGCGCTGTATGCGATCGATGGAAACATCGACGATGACAAGGTCCTTTGTGACAAGATTGTACGAAGCCAATTGAGATTGCATCCAAAAGGCCGCCTTGGAGTCAGTGAAGGTTGTGTCACGATTGAACAGAGAAGCGAATGGGTCCGCATTCGCTCGATATTGACGAACGTGCCGAAGATTTCGGTTCCCGGGTCGGCCCTCAAGGCGTATGGTGTGTTGACCGTTTCATGAGAACACTTTTCAAGCGTTTGGCGATTGTGATCGGTCTGCTGATCGTGATTTTTCTTGATGCGATCTGGTGGGGGACACACCCAGATACAGCCGTCAACTTTTCGAGCCCGGTGTGGCGTGGATTGATTTGGATCTATGGGGCGAAAACCGGGCCGCAGGAGACAGATCTGGCCTTTCTTGTTTCGTCGGCCGTCATTGTGCTGGGTGGGGTAGGTGTATGGGCTTGCTGGCGGTGGCGTAGTAAGGATGGCGCCAAAAAAACTGATGCATAGGGCCTGTCATCCTCCCCCGCCGCGCCGCGACGGGGATACTTCAACATCCTGCTAGACGATCCCTTTCTTGCGCGTCGACAGCGCCGTTTCCGACAGGTCGATCTCGCGGATCAGCTTCGTCAGCGTCTCGTCGGAAATCTTGCTTTCGCCGCGCAGCCGGTACAGCACCGAGCGTTCCGCGCGCACCGCCGCGATCCGCATCTGCAGTTCCATCGTCTCGGTCTGCTTCGCTTCCGCGCGCGGCGTCGGGCCGTCCTCGGCGAGTGCGGCGAGGCGCCGGCGATACTGATCCATCACACGCGCGGAAATGTCAGCGCAGCGCGCGGCGCCCGATTCGTCGAGATCGGCCGAGATCGCATCGTGCGACGAGTCGATCGCGCGGATCGCGGCCTGCGCGGCGGCCGCGCGCGCGGTGCGTTCCTCGTCGGCGAGCGGGTTGCGCGTCGAGCGCACGCCGCGCAGCAGCAGCGGCAGCCCGATCACCGCGACGATCAGCGAACCGAGTATCACCGCCGACGCGACGAAGATCGCGGTGTCCCGCCCCGGCAGCGGTGCGCCGTCGGACAGCGCGACGGGAATCGACAGCACGCCCGCAAGCGTGACCGCGCCGCGCACGCCGCCGACCGTCATCACCGCGATCGTGCGGACGCCGGCCATCGTGCCCGCGAGGCCGTGGCGCGCGGCGCGGCGGCTCGCGATCCAGCGCAGCAGCCAGACCCACAGGAAGCGGATCGCATACAGCGCGAGCATCATCGCGCACACGTTGAAGATCATCCGGCCGACGAGCGCGTCGCTCGTGTGGTGCGCGTCGACGAGCGCGCGGCCGATGATGTGCGGCAACTGCAGCCCGAGCATGATGAACACCATGCCGTTGAACACGAACTCGATCATCGCCCACGTGCTTTCGGCACGCACGCGCGACGCGACGGTGCTTTTGCGGGAGAAGCTCGTGTAGTTCATCATCATCCCGGCCGACACGGCCGCGAGCACGCCCGACAAATCGAGGTGCTCGGCGAACAGGTAGGCGGCGAACGGCACGAGCAGCGTCATCACGATGCCGGGGGCCGGGTCGCCTTCCTGCTCGGCGTTCAGGAAGCGTGTCGACAGCGCGCTGAACAGCCACGCGACGATCGCGCCCGTCGCCAGGCCGCCGGCGGCGACGATCACGAACGTGATCGACGCGTCGCGCAGCGAGAACACGCCCGTGAGCGCGGCCGCGACCGCGAACTTCAGCGCGACGAGGCCCGACGCGTCGTTCATCAGCGCCTCGCCTTCGAGGATGTGCATCAGCTGCGGCGGAATCCGGCCACGGCCGGCGATGCCCGACAGCGCCACTGCATCGGTGGGCGACAGTACGGCGGCGAGCGCGAACGCGATCGGCAGCGGCAACTCGGGTATCAGCCAGTGCGCGAAGTAGCCGACTGCGAGTACGGTCATGAACACGAGCCCGAACGCGAGCATCAGGATCGCGCGGCGCTGCAGATACAGCTCGCGTTTCGGAATCCGCCAGCCGTCCGCGAACAGCAGCGGCGGGATGAACAGCAGCATGAAGATTTCGGGATCGAACGTGACGTGCAGGTTGAGCTTCGGCCACGCGAGCATCGCGCCGAACGCGATCTGCATCAGCGGCAGCGGAAGCCGCAACGGCAACAGGCGCGTGGCCGCGCCGGACAGCGCGACGGTGAGCAGCAGAATCAGGACTGTGAAGACGATTTCCATCGATACGGCAATTGTGGAGAATGAAACGATCGGACGGAGTTTAGCGTGACGGTGTGACGGGTGCGTTCGAGTGCGCCGGTGCGCGTGCACGCAAACGGTGCATCCGGCCCGCGCCACGCTGGTGCGGCGGCGCCGCACGTAGGCGTGGCGCGCGTGTTCAGCCCTTGCACGAAGCTTGCTTGATGCTTGCGTACCGTCCGGCACCGGCCGGACAACCGAGGATTCGACCATGACATTGCGCGCGCCATCTCGAACCACCGCCGCGTTCGGCTGCACCGCCAGGAGGAAGCCATGACGATCGTGCAGCAGGAGCGCCCGGCCACCGCGTCGCCGTATCGTTTCGAGCGTGAGATGAGCTCCGGGCTCGAACGCCTGGCGACGCGCCACCGCGACCTGTCGCTCACGACCGTGTTCCAGCCGATCTTCAGCCTGTCGCACCAGCGTGCGGTGGGCTACGAGGCGCTGTTGCGCGCGCATGACGCGCTCGACCGCGCGGTGTCGCCGCTCGACGTGTTCGGCGAGGCCGCGCGCCAGGGAGAGCTGCTGCAGCTCGACCGGCTCGCGCAGGCGTTGCATCTCGAGAACTTCGCGCTGCTCGGCGCCGAGCGCGAGTGGCTGTTCCTCAACGTGCATCCGGGCGTGCTCACCGATCCGTTCCAGGCCGCCGCGCTGCTCGCGAACCTGAAGCGGATCGGCATGCCGCCGCGCCGCGTCGTGCTCGAAGTGCTCGAACAGCGCGCGGAAGACGTCGAGCGGCTCGCCGACGCCGTGCGCGAATTCCGCGCGCAGGGCTTCCTGATCGCGCTCGACGATTTCGGCGCCGGCCACTCGAACCTCGAGCGGATCTGGCAGCTGAACCCCGACATCGTGAAGCTCGACCGGATCATGCTGTCCCACGCGGCGCACCGCACGGGGCTCACCGCGATCCTGCACGGGCTCGTCACGCTGCTGCACGAGGCCGGCAAGCTGGTGCTCGTCGAAGGGATCGAGACCGAGCACGACGCGCAGATCGCGCTGTCGTGCGAGGCCGATTTCGTGCAGGGCTATTACTTCGGCCGCCCGGCGCCCGGGCTGCCCGACAGCGCGGCGGCGACCGGCTGCATCGGCGAGCTGACCGAGCGCTTTCGCGAGCAGACCGAAGCGCGCGAGCGGCGCGACGCGCAGCGGCTCGCGCCGTACCTGCGCGCATTCGAGCGCGCGGCCGAGCGGGTGGCGGCCGGCGAGCCGCTCGACGAGGTGTGCTGGAACTTCCTCGCGCTCGACGCCGCCGCGCGCTGCTTCCTGCTCGACGCGCGGGGCCGCCAGGCGGGCCGCAACGTCGTGCTGCGGGCGGACCGCGCGCTCGCCGAGGCGCGCTTCTCGCCGCTGTCGGATGCGCAGGGGGCGAACTGGCTGCGCCGGCCGTACTTCCGCACGGCGATCGCCGAACCGGGGCGCGTGCAGGTGACGCGTCCGTACCTGTCGATCAACGAGGCGCAGCCGTGCGTGACGCTATCGGTGGCCGTGCGTATCGGCGACGCGCAGCACGTGCTGTGCGGCGATATCGATTGGGTCGACGAGGAGGCCGGCGGCGCATAGCGCGGGCGTCGGGCGGGCGTCGCGCTGGCGCGGTTCACGCCGCTCGGCTAGGATGCGCGAATTGTCCTGACGATTCGCGAGCCGCCGATGAACCGTACCGCCCGTTCCTCCGTCCTCCTCGAAGTGATCGCCACGACCGTCGGCGACGCGAAGGCCGCCGCCCGCGCGGGCGCCGACCGCCTCGAACTCGTGACCGCGATCACCGAAGGCGGCCTCACGCCGAGCGTCGGCCTGATCGAGGCCGTCGTGGCCGCGGTGCCGATTCCGGTCAACGTGATCGTGCGACCGCACAGCCGCTCGTTCGTCTACGACGCCGACGACCTGCGCGTGATCGAACGCGACGTGCGCGCGGCCGTCGCGGCCGGCGCGAACGGCGTCGTGTTCGGTGCGCTCGATGCGCGCGGCGACGTCGATCTCGACGCGCTCGCCCGCATCGCGGCCGCCGCTGACGGGCGCGACCTGACGTTCCATCGCGCGTTCGACGTGTCGCGCGACCTGAACGCCGCCTTCGACGCGCTGCTGCGCGTGCCGGCCGTCACGTCGGTGCTGACGTCGGGCGGCCATCCGTCGGTGCTCGACGCCATCGCGACGATCACGCGGATGGTGCGGCAGTCGGCCGGCTCGACCTGCACGGTGCTGGCGGGCTCCGGGCTGACGGTCGATGCGGTCGGCGATTTCGTCCGCGCGACCGGCGTGCGCGCGGTGCATTTCGGCTCGGGCGTGCGGGTGCGCGGCGAGGTGCTGGCGCCCGTCGACGCCCAGCAGGTCGAGCGCGTGCGCGCGGCGCTCGACGGCGCGGCGGCGCAGGTGTGACGCGCATGTTTCGCGACGCGCAGCGCGACCGGCGCAGACGATCGGGTGAAAAAAAGCCGGGGCATGCCCCGGCTTTTTCGTTGGTACGTGGTGCTGCCGCTTACGCGTTCGCCTGCATCGCGTCCGCGTCGCTCGCGCGGATGCCGAGGCGCTCGAACAGCGCGCGGTCGCGCTGCGTCTGCGGGTTGCTCGTCGTCAGCAGCTGGTCGCCGTAGAACATCGAGTTCGCGCCCGCGAGGAAGCACATCGCCTGCAGCCCGTCGTCGAGCTGCTCGCGGCCGGCCGACAGGCGCACGACGGCCTTCGGCATCGTGATGCGCGCGACCGCGATCGTGCGCACGAATTCGAACGGGTCGAGCGGCGCGGTGCCTTCGAGCGGCGTGCCTTCGATCGCGACGAGGTTGTTGATCGGCACCGATTCCGGATACGGGTTCAGGTTCGCGAGCTGCGAGATCAGGCCCGCGCGTTCGCGGCGCGATTCACCCATCCCGATGATGCCGCCGCAGCACACGTTGATGCCCGCATCGCGCACGCGGTCCAGCGTGTCGAGCCGATCCTGGTAGGTGCGCGTCGAGATCACCTGGCCGTAGAACTCCGGCGACGTGTCGAGGTTGTGGTTGTAGTAGTCGAGGCCCGCGTTCGCGAGTTCCTGCGCCTGCTCGTCTTCCAGCATGCCGAGCGTCATGCAGGTTTCGAGGCCGAGTTCCTTCACGCCACGCACCATCTCGGTCAGCGCCGGCATGTGGCGCTCCTTCGGGTTGCGCCACGCGGCGCCCATGCAGAAGCGGCTCGCGCCGTTCGCCTTCGCCGCGCGCGCGGCGTCGAGTACCGCGTCGACGTCCATCAGCTTCTCGGCCTTCAGGCCCGTGTCATGGTGCGACGATTGCGAGCAGTAGCCGCAATCTTCCTCGCAGCCGCCCGTCTTGATCGACAGCAGCGTCGACAGCTGCACCGCGTTCGCGTCGAAGTGCTCGCGATGCACCTGCTGCGCGCGGAACATCAGGTCGTTGAACGGCAGCTCGAACAGCGCGACGACGTCGGCGACGCGCCAGCGCTGCGGCGCCGGGGCAGCCACGGGGATCGCGTCGGGTTGCACGGCGGCGGTCTGGACTTGGGTCATGGTGGTTTTCCTGTCGTGAATGCGGGGATCGGGGCGTCAATGCTGCGCGCGGCGCAGCGTGTCGACGAGCGCGGCGATGTCGAGCATCGCCGCGGCGGATTCGGGGATGGCCGGGCGCAGGTGCGCGATGCGGCCGAGGAGCGGCGCACGATGCTCGCGCGCGAGCCAGTCGCGGATCGTCGCGACGTTCTCGTCGGCGTACGACATGGCCGGGTCGACATGGTTCGCGACCCAGCCGGCGATGCGTAGGCCGCGCGCGGTGATCGCGTCGGCGGTGAGCAGCGCATGGCTGATGCAGCCGAGCCGCACGCCGACGACGAGCACCACGGGCAGGCCGAGCGCGACCGCGAGATCGGCCGTGTCCTGCGTGTCGGTGAGCGGCACGCGGAAGCCGCCGACGCCCTCGACGACGACGACGTCCGCGCGCGTCAGCGCTTCCCGGTGGCTCGCGACGATCGTGTCGATATCGAGGGTCACGCCTTCCTGCGCGGCGACGATGTGCGGCGCGGCGGGCGCCTTCAGCAGGAACGGCGTGCGCAGCTCGGGCGGCAGCACGACGTTCGCAGCTGCGTCGAGCTGGTCGGCGTCCTCGTTGCGCCACACGCCGTCGCGTTCATACGCGCCGGCGGCGACGGGCTTCAGCGCGGCCGCGCGCAGGCCATGCCGCGCGAAGCCGTGCAGCATCGCAGCCGAGACGAAGGTCTTGCCGATTTCGGTGTCGGTGCCGGTGACGAACAGCGAGAGCGGGGCGGTCATGCCGCAGTCTCCCGCCGGGCCGCCCCAAGGGAGGCTGCAGCACCCTCGGGGGGCAGCGAACGCAGTGAGCGTGGGGGCTGTTCTGCATCCCGCCGGGTCTGCCCGTCGCTCGCTTCGATCAAGGCTGCTTCGAGCCGTGCGAGATCGTCGAACGAATGTGCTGCCGACAGCGATACGCGCAGCCGCGACGTGCCGGCGGGCACCGTCGGCGGCCGGATCGCGGGCACCCACAGGCCGTGCGCGTCGAGCGAGCGCATCGCCGCAAGCGTCGCGTCGTTGCTGCCGATCACGAGCGGCTGCACCGCCGTGTGCGAGTCGACCGGCTGCCAGCGCGTCATGCGCAGCAGCGCGCGCGTGCGCTCGATCAGCGCGGCGAGGTGCGCGCGCCGCGCGTCGCCTTCGTCGCCGGCGATCACCTTCAGGCTCGCCGATACCGCATGCGCGACGGCCGGCGGCGCGGCGGTCGTGAAGATGTAGCTGCGCGCGCGCTGGATCATCCATTCGATCACGGTCTCGTGCGCGATCACGAACGCGCCCGCGACGCCGGCGGCCTTGCCGAGCGTGCCGACGTAGATCAGGTTCGGCGAGCGCAGCGCGGCGGCCGCGAGCGCGCCGCGGCCTTGGGGCCCCAGCACGCCGAAACCGTGCGCGTCGTCGACGACGAGCCACGCGCCGTGGCGTTCGGCCAGCGCGACGAGTTCGGCGAGCGGCGCGATGTCGCCATCCATGCTGAACACGGTGTCGCTGACGATCAGTTTCGTTTCGGCGTCGGACGCGTCGAGCAGTGCGGCGAGCGCGGCCATGTCCGCATGCGGGTAGACCTGCACGTTCGCGCGCGACAGCCGGATCCCGTCGATCAGCGACGCGTGGTTCAGCGCATCGGAGAAGATCGTCGCGTGTTTGCCGGTGAGCGCCGTCATCGCGGCGAGGTTCGCCATGTAGCCGGTGCTGAAGTACAGCGCGCGCGGCGCATCGGAGAAGCCGCCCGCGAAGCCGGCGAGTTCGTCCTCGAGCGTGGCGTGCGCACGCGAATGGCCGCCGAGCAGATGCGAGCCGCCGCTGCCGGAGCCGTAGCGCCGCGCGCCTTCGGCGAACGCGGCGACGAGCGCCGGATGCGCGGCGAGGCCGAGATAGTCGTTACTCGCGAAGCCGACGATGTCGCGGCCGTCGACGCGCATGTGCGCGTCGCACGCGGTGTCGGCGGTGCGGCGCACGCGGCGCAACCCTTGCGCGTCGAGCTCGGCTAGGCCGCGCTGCAGCGTATCGAGCAGATCCGTTGCTGCCGCCCCCTCGGCGGGCAGCGAGCGAAGTGAGCTGGGGGCCGTTCGTGTCATTGCATGCTCTCCGCGAGCGTCGCATCCAGCGTGTCGCGCGTGCGCTGCGCGAGCCACGCGATGTCGTCGTCGCTCATCACGTACGGCGGCATCAGGTACACGGTCGTGCCGATCGGACGCAGCAGCAGTTCGCGTTCGAGCGCGCGCTCGAAGAAGCGGCGCGAGAAGCCGCGTGCCGCGTCGCCGTCGAGCGCGACGTCGAATGCGAAGAGCGTGCCGCGCTCGCGCAGGTGACGCACCTGCGGATGTGCGTCGAGCGGTGCGAGCGCGGCGCGCATTGAGGCCGACTTGCGCGCGTTGGCGGCGAGCACGTCGTCGCGCGCGAACAGGTCGAGCGTCGCGACTGCCGCGCGGCATGCGAGCGGGTTGCCGGTGTACGAATGCGAATGCAGGAAGCCGCGCGTGGTGTCGTCATCGTAGAAGGCCGCGAACACGTCGTCGCGCGTGAGCACGAGCGACAGCGGCAGGTAGCCGCCGCTGATGCCCTTCGACAGGCACAGGAAATCGGGCCACACGCCGGCCTGCTCGCACGCGAAGAAGGTGCCGGTGCGGCCGCAGCCGACCGCGATCTCGTCGGCGATCAGGTGTACGCCGAATTCGTCGCACAGGGCGCGCAGCCCGCGCACGTACGACGGATCGTGCATCGCCATACCGGCCGCGCATTGCACGAGCGGCTCGACGATCAGCGCGGCGATCCGCTCCGCGCGCTCGGCGAACAGGCGCCGCACGTCGTCGAGCGCGCGGCCCGCGACGTCGGCGGCCGTTTCGCCCGGCAGCGCGCCACGCGCGTCGGGCGACGCGACCACGTGCGCGTGGCGGATCAGCGGATCGTACGCATCCTTGAACAGCGCCACGTCGGTCACGCCGAGCGCGCCGATGGTCTCGCCGTGATAGCTGTTCGCAACGCACACGAATTCGCGCTTGTCCGCGCGGCCGCGGTTGCGCCACGCGTGGAAGCTCATTTTCAGCGCGATCTCGACCGCCGACGCGCCGTCCGACGCGAAGAACGCGTGGCCGAGCGTGCGCGCGGTGAGCGCATGCAGCCGCTCGGCGAGCTCGATCGCCGGCTCGTGCGTGCAGCCGGCGAGCATCGCGTGCTCGAGCGTGTCGAGCTGGTCCTTCAGCGCTGCGTTGATGTCCGGGTTCGCATGGCCGAACAGGTTCACCCACCACGAGCTGATCGCATCGAAGTAGCGGCGGCCGTCGCGGTCGTACAGCCACACGCCCGCGCCGCGCGCGACGGGAATGAGCGGCAGGCGCTCGTGGTGCTTCATCTGGGTGCAGGGATGCCAGACCGCGCGCAGGCTGCGCGCGACCCAGTCGTCGGTGGCTGGCGTACTCAAGGCGACTCCGGGGGGTAAAACGGCGGCGCGCATCGAACGGGATGCCGCGCGGCGACAGACGGAAAACGCGCTGAGATTAGCGTGTTCCGCCGCGCGTTGCACTACCGGTTACAAACGCCGCAAAGCCTTGCAGGGCGGGAGTTCGGCGCAGATCCGGGGTGCTCGGAACGGTACGCGCCAGAAGTCCAGAAATGAGCGCAGATGACGACGTTCGAGTGAGACCCCCGGACAGAAAAAAATCGTGGGGCGGACCGGCGCGTGAGGACCAAAAATCGGGGCGGGAAGGGAAAAGGGGCGCGAGGCGCGACGCCGATGCGTGGGCCGGGCGAAGGGGGAGCAGGGACAGAAGCGAAGGAGACGATGCCGAAACGCGCCCGATCGCCGGGCATCGCGATTCGCGCGATCAGCGCGAAGCCAGCGCGTGCGTATCGGCGTCGCCGTTATCGGCCGTCTGCGTCGCGCTCGCGTTCCACACGACGCGGTCGTTGACCGCATACAGCCGGCATGCACCCGCACCCTGCTTCGTGCAGTTGTCGAGCGCGAGCGCCATCGGGTCGTCGCCGCCTTCGGCCCACGACCACGCACCTTCGGCGGACACCGCGAACGCGCGGCTCGGATGCTGGCTCAGGAAGCGGCGATAGCCTTCGCGGCCGGCCGCATCGAGGAACGGCACCGCATCGACCGCATCGATCGACGCGTAGCCGGTCGCATTCGGTTCGTGCGGGTTCGCGACCGCATAGCGCACCGAGGTCGGCAGGCTCAGGTCCGCGAGGAAGGCATGCACGGCCGGCCACCACACGGGCACGCCGTCGCGATCGACGATCAGCCGGTGCGCGTCGTCCTTGTAGCGGCCGAAATCGATGAATTGCGCCTGCGTGCCGTGCGACACGTACGCGTCGTGCATCTGCGCGACGAGCGCGGGCGTCCACACCGAATCGTTGTCGCCGTACAGCCACAGCGAGCGCACGGCCGTATGCGCGCCGTACTGGTCGAATGCTTCGACGAGATTGCGCTGCCAGCCGTCGCAGAGATCCTGGCGCAGCCCGCCGGAGAAGTTGATGATGCCGCGCACGCCGGGCGCCGCTTCGGTGCCGTACGCGACCGAAGCGAGGCCGCCATGCGACGTGCCGGCGACGACGATGCGCGACGCATCGATGTACGACTGACGCGACATGTAGCGGACCGTCGCGGCGACGTCGGCGGCCTGCGCGAGGCCGTTCTTGCGGACGTTGCAGCCTTCCTGCTGGTACGTGCCGCCCGACCCGGCGAAGCCTTGCCGGTTCGGCGCGATCACCGCATAGCCGCGGCGCACGAACTCACGGGCGAACGCGAGCGGCCGGCTGCGCGGCTGCAGATGCAGATCGCCGGTGTTCTTGCCATGGTTGAAGACGACGAGCGGGAACGGGCCGGGGCCGTCCGGCTTGAACAGCGTGGCCTCGAGCATCACGGTGCCCGACGCATCGGCCGGAATGCTGATGACTTGTTCGTTGAGGTTCGCGGCGACCTGCGGGAGGCGCGAATCGCCGTAATCGAAGCGCTCGGCATGGGCGAGCGAGCCGGCGGCCGCGCCAGTATTTGCGTTCGGCAGCGCACCGGCCTGAGCGGCCGACAGCGCACAGGCCGCCATCCATCCCACCAATACTTTGCTGAACGCCATTCGTAAGCCCTGCCATGCAACATGACCGATCCGAGGGGCCATCGTAGCCCGACAAATTCAGGTTGTGCAATGCGGGAATTACCCGGCGTCTGACAGGGCAACTATTTGTCAGCGTTCACTTACTTCACCGTCGACATAACGCCAGAAACCGTGCTCGTCGCGGGCGAAGCGACTGGTCTCGTGGAGCCGGTATGCGCGTCCGCCGACCTTGTAGCGGGCCACGAACTCGACCTCCGCGTGCCGTTCGTCCAGCAGCGCGTGGCGTTTGACCGCGAGGCCGAGCCAGCGCGGCGCGTCGGGCGCATTCGGGTCGGCATCGAGATCGGCCGGGCAGGTGCGCGCGTCCCAGGTCGCGCGCAGGTAGTCGGTCGCGCCGAGCACGTACGCGCTGTACCGCGAGCGCATCAACTCGAGCGCGGTGGGCGCGGCTTCGCCGCCGTCGATGAAGCGCCCGCAGCACGCCGCATAGCGCGGCGCCGGGGCTTTGCCGGCAGGAGTGGGGGACGCGCCGCCGCACGGGCACGCGTCAGGTCGGTTCAAAATCATGCGAATCGTGAATTAACGACGCCGGGTTGTCATGCCGGCTCACCAGCTGAGCTCGACGCCGTCGTACTGGAAGAAGCGGCCGTTGGCCCGGGACACGTCCGCGCCGGCTTCGGCGATCACGCGGCGCATGCCGGTCACGCTGGTTTCCGGATCGATCGCGGCCTGCGCGCCGCCCATGTCGGTGCGCACCCAGCCGGGATGGAGCGAGATGCACGCGGCGTGGCGCGTCTGCAGCGACGCGATGCGCAGCACGTCGTTCAGCGCGGCCTTGCTCGCGCGGTACAGCCAGCCGGTCGTGCCGGTCGCTTCCGCGATGCTGCCCATCCGGCTCGACACGACGGCCAGCACGCCGCGCGCGTCCTCGACGAGCGGCAGCAGGATCGGCAGCAGCTGCATCGGCCCGCGCACGTTCGTATGCATCACCGCGTCGAAATCCTCGGCGCCGATCGTCTCGACGCCTTCGGTGCGCGGCCCGTACACGCCCGACACGAGCACGGCCGCGTCGAGCCGTTCGCCGTCGAGCTTCCAGCCGAGCGCCGCGATCTGTTCGGGTTGCGCGATGTCGAGCGCATGGGCTTGCGCGCCGAGTTCGCGCAGCGCGGCGAGCGATGCGTCGTCGCGCGCAGTCGCGATCACGTTCCAGCCGTCGCGGCGATATTGCCGGACGAATTCGCGCCCGAGGCCGCGCGATGCGCCGACGATCAGTACGGTTTTCATGTTCGCCGCTCCTTTGCGTTGCACCGCCGTGGCGGCAGTGTCGGTGTCAGATCAGTTCGATACCCGTCGCGGCCAGGCTCGCGTGCATCTTCAGCCGGAGGACGCGCGGCGCGTGCGCCGCGCCTGCGCCGGTTACTTCGCGTCGCCGCACGACGGCTTGAGCGTATCGGCGACCGCCTGCGCGACGTCGTCGAGCTGCGCGGCGTCGGCCGCGACCATGTCGTTGTCCGGCGCATGCTGGCCGCGCGCGGTGAGCGCCGCGACGCAGCGCCGGTAGGTTTCGTCGAGCGCGTCGAAATTCGACACGGCCATCCCGAGGTTGCGCATCCGCCCGTCGTGCACGCCGTACACGAGCCCGTGCACGGTGAGCGACTGGCCGCGCGCCCATGCGTCGTTGACGATCGTCGTGCGGCACACGTTGACGACCTGCTCGATCGAGTTCAGCTCGATCAGGCGGCGATAGCGCGCCTCGCCGACCGGCCATTCGTCGAGCAGCGCCGCGTGGCGCTCGCGCACGTCCTGCACGTGGTGCAGCCAGTTGTCGGCGAGGCCGACGCGGCGGTTGTGCAGGGCCGCGTTCACGCCCGAGCAGCCGTAGTGGCCGACGACCATGATGTGCTTCACGCGCAGGATGTCGACCGCGAACTGGATCACCGACAGGCAGTTCAGGTCGCTATGCACGACGACGTTCGCGATGTTGCGGTGCACGAACACTTCGCCCGGCGGCAGGCCGATGATCTGGTTTGCCGGCACGCGCGAATCCGAGCAGCCGATCCACAGATATTCCGGCGCCTGCTGGTCGGCGAGACGCGCGAAGAAGTCGGGATCGTCGGCGAGCTGGCGCTTGACCCAGGCGTCGTTGTTGTCGAACAGGTGTGAAAGCGGATTGTCTTGAGTATTCATCGGGTGTGGATTCCGTTGGCGGAAAGCGGGTCGATAACGGTTCGATCCGAATGGATCCGGGCGTGCGTCACGCAGCGCGCTGCGCGTCGCCCGCGCTGTCGCCGTCGCCGGCGTCAGGCGTCGAGTCGAAGCGATCGGGGTAGCGCACGCTGAAACGCAGCGACACGTCGTACGGGTAAAAATCGGGCAGCTCGCCCTGCAGCAGCTTGTCCTTGCTGGCCTGCCACAGCGAGGCTTCGAAAAAGTCCGCGTGATGCTTCATGAAGACGGCCCGCACGCGCGGGTCGCCGAGCAGGAACGGTCCGTAGGTTTCCGGAAAGATGTCGTGCGGGCCCACGGTATACCACGGTTCGCCGGACAGTTCGTCTTCCTCGTTGCGCGGCGGCGGCACGCGCCGCACGTTGCAGTCGGTCAGGTACTCGATCTCGTCGTAGTCGTAGAACACGACGCGGCCGTGGCGCGTGACGCCGAAATTCTTGTACAGCATGTCGCCGGGGAAGATGTTGGCCTTCATCAACTCCTTCACCGCGTTGCCGTACTCCTTCACGCCGTGCTCGATCTCGGCGTCGGTGCCGTTCTGCAGGTACAGGTTGAGCGGGATCATCCGGCGCTCGATGTACAGGTGCTTGATCACGAGGTTGCCGTCCTCGTATTCGAGCAGCGACGGCACCTCCTTCTCCAGCTCGCGCACGAGCGCATGGTCGAGCCGCGAGATCGGCAGCGCGACGCTCGAATATTCGAGCGTGTCGGCCATCCGTCCGAGACGGTCGTGGCGCTTCACGAGCTGGTACTTCTCCATGATCTGCTCGCGCGTCGTTTCCTTCGGCGGCGGGAAGTGATCCTTGATGATCTTGAACACGTACGGGAACGACGGCAGCGTGAACACGAGCATCACGAGGCCCTTGATCCCGGGCGCGATGATGAAGCGGTCGCTCGAATGCGACAGATGGTGCAGCAGGTCGCGGTAGAACAGGTTCTTGCCCTGCTTCTGCAGGCCGACCGACGTGTAGATCTCGGCCTTCGGCTTGCCGGGCATGATCGTGCAGAGAAAATCCACGTACGCGGACGGCACGCCCATGTCGACGAGGAAATACGAGTGCGAGAAGCTGAAGATGATCTGCAGCAGGTCGCGGCGCAGCAGCACGGTGTCGAGCGCGAGCAGGCCCGGGCGCACGTGGCGGATCGGCACCGCGAACGGCAGCACGCGATCGGCGTTGATGATGCGGCCGACGATGTACGCGCTCTTGTTGCGGAAGAACAGCGACGACAGCACGTGGATCTGGAAATTCGGCGCGGCGTCGAACTCGCCGAATTCGTCGGTGATCGCCTGCCGCACGCAGCCGATGTCGCGCGTGAGATCCTCGAACGGCGGCTCGAGCTGGAAGTTCGTGACGATGCGCTCGAGCGTGGCCGCGAGCCCGTCGGTGCCCGGGTAGTACGCACGATAGGTCGGCTTCGCGGCCGGCTCGTCGTTCTCGAGGTATTCGGTCGAGATCGCGGGCCGCACGAAGATGAAATCGTTGTTGAAATACGAGCGGTGCAGGATCTTGCAGCACACCGAATTGAAGAACGTTTCCGCGCACTCGGGCTGGCGGTGCGACGTGAGCAGGCCGATGTAGTGCAGCTTGATCTGCTGCCACACTTCGTCGTCGATGTTCTCCGCGTCGTATTCGTCCTGCAGCACCTCGACGCATTCCTGCACGCGATCGTCGTACGACGTGATCCGCTCGCGCGCCAGCCGCTGCAGCCCGTGCCAGTCGGCGCGCTCGAATAGCGTCTTCGCGTCGACCGCGGCTTCCCGGAAGATCCGGTAGTGACGGTCGAAGTTTTCGAGCATCGTCTGCGCGACGTCGAAACCGATCTGCGACGACAGCAGCTTGGGGAAGTGATTCATTGCGTGCAGGCTCGTTCGAGAGGGACTGTAAGCACCCGCCATTTTAGCGCCCAAGTCGGCATTTCAACGGGTTTCGGGGTCCGGCGCCAAGTGCCGTCAATGCGCGGTTTGTGCGCGGTTGCATGCCGTTCGGTGCATCTTCGCGCAAAGAGACGGGTACGGAACGGATTCTGACACGAACTTTTTTGCCCGGCCGGCGCCCGCCGGGCACGCGTTTCGCGCCACGGCGATAGAATCGACGCGATGCCCGCCGCGGCCTGCCGCCCGCGCGCTCATGCACTCGCTATTCCCCCGCATGCGTACCCGCATTTGCAGCTGCATTTGCAACGACAACGACGAGACACCCGACCGATGAACGCACTGGAACACCAACTCGACTATCCCTTCGCCGACACGCTGCCCGCCGCGGGCGACACGTTCGAGGTCGCGCCCGGCGTGCGCTGGCTGCGCATGCCGCTGCCGTTTTCGCTCGATCACATCAATCTCTGGCTGCTGCGCGACGAGATCGACGGGCAGGCCGGCTGGACGATCGTCGACTGCGGGATCTCGTCGGAGGCGATCCGTACGCACTGGGAACAGATCTTCGATCGGCATCTCGACGGGCTGCCGGTGCTGCGCGTGCTCGTCACGCACTGCCATCCCGATCACTTCGGCCTCGCGAACTGGCTGTGCGAAGGCGGTGACCAAGGCCGCTGGAACGTGCGGCTGTGGATGACGCTCGGCGAATACATGTTCGGCTGCCTGATGGCGGCGGGCAACGGCTCGAACGCCGGCGGCGCGGCCGCGGCCGATCACTTCGCGCGCCACGGCTTGACCGATCCGGCCGCGCTCGACAAGCTGCGCAGCCGCCGCAGCTACTACTCGGATCTCGTGCCGGCCGTGCCGCCGCGCTACCGGCGCCTGCGCGAAGACGACGCGGTGAAGATCGGCGCGCGCACGTGGCGCGTCGTCACCGGCTACGGCCATTCGCCTGAACATTGCGCGCTGCACAGCGAAGCGGACGGCGTGCTGATCTCCGGCGACATGGTGCTGCCGCGCATCTCGACCAACGTGTCCGTGTTCGATCTCGAACCGGAAGCGAACCCGCTTGCGCTGTACCTCGAATCGCTCGGCCGCTACGAAACGATGGCGCCCGACACGCTCGTGCTGCCGTCGCACGGCAAGCCGTTCCGCGGCGTGCGCACGCGCATCGCGCAACTGCGCGCGCACCACGATGCGCGGCTCGAGGAAGTGCGCGTCGCGTGCGCGGAGAAGCCGATGAGTGCGGCCGACATCGTGCCGATCATGTTCCGCCGCCGCGAGCTCGACATCCACCAGATGACGTTCGCGCTCGGCGAGGCGCTCGCCCACCTGAACCTGCTGTGGCTCGCGGGTGAGCTCGTGCGCGAGCACGGTGACGACGGCGTGATTCGCTACGCGCGGGCCTGACCGCTCCGGCCGTTCGATGTGCGACGCTACGTCGCCGTCGTTTTCGCTTCAAGCGCCATGCGCCCCGGCTGGCGTGCGCGACTCGAAGCGGCTTGTCAGACAGCGGCTCGCCGATTCCAATTCGAGCGTCACGCGCAAAGGCGAGCGATCGTGATCGCTAATCACGCGACGGGTTCGTAACGCCACCCGTCGCGCTGCCACTGCATCGTGTGCGTCGGTTCGAGCGCCGCAAGAAATGCGGCGTCGTGCGACGCGACCACGATCGCGCCGGGGAAGCCGGCCAGCGCGGCTTCGATCGCGCGCACCGATTCGAGATCGAGGTGATTGGTCGGCTCGTCGAGCAGCAGCAGTTGCGCGGGCGTGCCGCGCCACAACGCGCACGCGAGCGCGGCCTTCAGCCGTTCGCCGCCGCTCAGGCGGTGCACCGGCTGCGTCGCGCGTCCGGCGTCGAGCTGCAGCAGCGCGAGCCGGCTGCGCAGGTCGCCTTCGGCGAGCGGCGTATCGAGCAGTCCCAACTGCTCGACGATCGAGCGCTCGGCGTCGAGCAGCGCGAGCCGCTGGTCGAGATACGCGGCGCTCACGTGCGTCGTGCATGCACCGGAGCGCGGCGCGAGTTCGCCGGCGAGCATGCGCAGCAGCGTCGATTTTCCGCAGCCGTTCGGGCCCGTCAGCGCGATGCGCACCGGGCCGCTGGCCGACCATGTGATCGCGTCCGCGCGCCCGGCGGCATCCCACGGCAATTGCGCACGCTCGAGCGTGAACAGCTGGCGGCGTGCGCTGACCTCGGTGCCCGGCAACGACACGAGCACCGGCGCGTCGGCTTCGACGCGTGCGGCCGCCTCCTGCACGCGCTCGTCGAGCGTCGCCTTGAAGTCGTTCTGATGACGCCGGACCTGCCCCATGATGTTGCGCGCCGCGCCCTTGCGACGCTGACGTGCCATCGACGACAGGTTGGCCGCCTTCGCGTCGCGCAGCGCGCCGGCCGCGTGGCGCTGGATCGTGTCGTGTTCCTGTTCGAGCCGGCGTCTCACCCGCCCGCGCTCCGCGTGCGCATGCTCGAGCGCGGCCTGCGCGGCATCCTGTTCCGCGTCGCGCTGGGCGCGGTACAGCGCGTAGTTGCCGCCGTACGCACGCACGCCGTGCGGCGTCAGTTCGACGATCCGCTGCACGTGCGCGAGCAACGCGCGGTCATGGCTGACGATGACGACGCCGCCGCGCCAGCCGTCGAGCGCCGCGCGCAGCCACGAGCGGCCCGCGGCATCGAGATGGTTGGTCGGTTCGTCGAGCACCAGCAGCCCGGCCTCGGACAGCAACGCGCCGATCAGCGCGACGCGCGCGAGCTGGCCGCCGCTCAGCGCGTGCGCCGGCGTGTCGGCGCGCACGTCGTGCAGGCCGGCCGCGTCGAGCGCCGCGCGCAGCCGCTCGGCCAGGTCCCAGCGATCGCCGATCAGGTCGAAGTCGGGCGCGTGCGCGCGGCCGTCCGCCAGGCGTTCAAGGGCCGCGAGCGGCGCATCGAGCGCTGCGATTTCGGCGACGGTGCGCATGCCGGCCGGCGCGTCGTCGTGCTGCTGCGCGACGTACACGACGGGCGTGTGCCGGTCGATGGTGCCCGCGCTGGGCGTGCGCCGGCCCGCGATCAGTTGCGCGAGCAGGCTCTTGCCGACGCCGTTGCGGCCGACGATGCCCATCGGCGTGCGATCGATGGAAAGGTCGAGCGAATCGAACAGCGTGACGCCGTCGTCGAAGCGGAAGGAAACGTGATGAAGCGCGACGAGCGCGCCGATGGGCGTGGCAGCAGCCATAAGCACCTCCGAAAATGCGTGAAACCCTTCGCGCGGCATGCGTGGCACGGCGGCGAAAACATTTTTGGGAAGGCTTAGTTGTTCACTTTGGCTGGCGTCCGGTGTGAGGAATGAGCGCGCAGTGTAGCAAGCGCGCCGCGCGGGCCGCAAGCGACGGGCCGGGATGCCGTCGCTTGCGCGCCACGCACGGTTACTGCACGGAGACGGTCGTGAAGTTCTGCCGTCCGAACGGACTCACGCGATAACCGCTCACGTTCGTGCGCGTGAGCGCCGCCGCGGTCGGGTAGCCGAGCGGAATCCACAGCGCCTGGTCGTGGATCACCTTCTGCGCCGATTCGTACAGCTTCGCGCGCTTGGCCTGGTCGGCGGTCGCCTTGCCGTCGGCGATCAGCTTGTCGAGCTGCGCGTCGCAGAAGCGCGCGAAGTTGATGCCCGACTTCACCGCGTTGCAGCTGAACAGCGGCGACAGGTAGTTGTCCGGATCGCCGTTGTCGCCGGCCCAGCCCATGAACAGCATGTCATGCTGGCCGAGCTTCGCCTGCTTGATCAGCTCGCCCCATTCGATCACCTTCACCTCGGCCTTCACGCCGATCTTCGCGAGGTCGGCCTGCAGCAGTTCCGCGCCGGCCTTCGGGTTCGGGTTCAGCACGCTGCCTGTCGGGCGCGTCCAGATCGTCGTCGAGAAGCCGTTCGGGAAACCGGCCGACGCGAGCAGCTGCTTCGCCTTCGCGGGATCGTACGCATACGGCGCGATGTCCTTCGCGTAGCTCCACGTGTTCGGCGGATACGGGTTGTTCGCGGCCGTCGCCGTGTTGTCGAACACGACCTTCAGGTAGGTCGCGCGGTCGAATGCGAGGTTCAGCGCCTCGCGCACCTTCTCGTTGTCGAGCGGCTTCTTCTGCGTGTTCAGCGCGACGAACGCGGTCATGAACGCAGGCGTCTGCACGACCTTCAGCGCGCTTTCGCCCTTCGCGGCGAGCACGTCCTGCGGCTTCGGCGACAGCGCGATCTGGCATTCGCCGGCCTTCACCTTCTGCATGCGCACGGATGCGTCCGGCGTGATCGCGTAGATCAGCCGGTCGACCTTCGGCTTCGCGCCCCAGTAGGTCGGGTTCACGTCGTAGCGGATCAGCGCGTCCTTCGTGTAGCTCTTCAGCACGAACGGGCCGGTGCCGACCGGCTTCGCGTTCAGGTCGGCCTGCTTGCCGGCCTTCAGCAGCTGGTCCGCGTATTCGGCCGAGTAGATCGACGCGAAGCCCATCGTCAGGATCGACACGAACGTCGCGTTCGGCTCGTTCAGCACGAACTTCACGGTGTTGTCGTCGACCTTCGTGACCGACTTCACGAGCTTCACGAGGCCCATCGACTGCGCGTGCGGAAAGCCGCTCGCGCCGGCCACCTTGTGCCACGGGTTCGCATCGTCGAGCATCCGCGAGAACGTGAACACGACGTCGTCCGCGTTCAGCGGGCGGCCCGGCTTGAAGTAGTCGGTGGTCTGGAACGCGACGTTGGGGCGCAGGTGGAACGTGTACGTGAGGCCGTCGGCGCTGGCTTCCCATTTGTCGGCGAGCGCCGGCACGACCTTCTTCGCGGCTTCGTCGTACGACACGAGCGTGTTGAAGATCACGTCGGCCGATGCATTGGTGGTGACGAGCGAGTTGTACTGCACGACGTCGAAGCCGTCCGGGCTCGATTCGGTGCAGACGGTGAGCGGCTTGGCGGCGGCGAGGCCGGGGGCGGCGAGTGCGGCGGCGACCGCGGCCGCGGCGAACAGCTTGACGTGCATAGGATCTCCCACGTGGCTTGTGCTTTTTGCTGGGTGACGGGATGCGGGCGCGGCCCGGAAGCGGGCGGGGCCGGCGCGGCTGGAGAACAGCATACCGGCAAAGCGCGCGGCGCGTGAAAAAAGGCGCCGGAACGCGGTGAATTGACCGAAAAACGGCTGCTTTCGCGACGGAACGGGTGTTGATGCGGCAGAAGGTGCTGCGGAGGCGGCGGGAGGGCCGGGCGGCGGAGAGGGGGAGATCGGCGCGTCGGGGAACGCGGCGGATCTGTGCGGACGCCGCGGGAAGTGCCGCGAAATCGAAGCTTCGATGCGGCGATGCGGCCCGGCGCGTGTCGCGCGGGCCGGACCGCCGACTCGTCAGTGCGCGCCGGCCTTCGGCTTGCGCGGCGCCTTCTCGAACAGGCGGTCGTAGAGCCAGCGCGGCAACACGTGCAGCACCTTCGCGACGACGCCCATCTGCCACGGAATCACGCGGAACGCGTGCTGCCGTGCGATCGCTTTCGCCGCGCGCGCAGCGAAGCGGTCGGCGTCCATCAGGAACGGCATCCGGTACGGGTTGTGCGCGGTCATCGGCGTGCGGATATAGCCGGGCGCGATCGTCACGACGCCGACGCCGGCCGGGCGCAGCTCGACGCGCAGCGCCTCGAGATACTTGATCGCGGCCGACTTCGACGCGCTGTACGCGCCGGAGCCGGGCAGGCCGCGCACGCCGGCGACGCTCGCGACGCCGACCAGCGTGCCGTGGCGCGCGGCCGTCATCGGGCCGACGAACGGCTCGAACGTCGCGACCATCCCGTAGTAGTTGATGTCCATCACGTCGCGGAACGTGGCGAGGTCGCCCTGGCCCGTGACGGCGCCCTGGCTGATGCCCGCGTTCGCGATCACGACGTCGGGGCAGCCGTGCGCGGCGATGAACGACGCGGCGGCCGTCGCGAGCGCATCGGCGTCGCGCACGTCGGCGCTGTAGACGGAGACGGACAGCTTGGGGAAGCGCCGCGCGAACGCATCGAGGGCATCGGTGCGGCGCGCGACGAGAGCGAGCGTGGCGCCCTGGCGGGCGTATTCCTCGGCCATCGCGAGGCCGAGGCCGCTCGACGCGCCGGTGATGAAGACCTTCAGCGGAGTAGTCATGCCGGCGCGCGGGCGGGGATCAGAGCTTCTTGTCCTGAACCTGCTTCACGAGGTAGTCGAGCACTTGAGCGGTGCCCGGGATGCTGTTCGTGTAGGCCGGGCCCGTCTTGTACTTGCCCTGGACGACGACCGTCGGCACGCCGTCGATCGCGTAGCTCTTCAGCAGCTCGGCCGACTGCTTCACCTGGCCCTGCACGCTGAACGAGTTGTACGCGTCCATGAACTGCTTCTTGTCGACGCCCTGCGTCGCCAGGAAGTCGGCCTGCGCCTGCGGCGTCAGCAGGTAGTTCTTCTGCTTGTGGATCGCGTTGAAGATCGCCGGCGTGACCTTCTCCGAGATGCCGAGCGCGGACACCGCGTAGAACAGCTTCGAGTGCGGGATGAAATCGTCGCGGAACGCGACCGGCACGCGCTTGAAGTCGATGTTGTTGCCCTGCTTCTTCACCCAGGCCTCGATCGTCGGCTCGAATTCGTAGCAGTGCGGGCAGCCGTACCAGAAGAACTCGATGACCTCGACCTTGCCGGCCGGCGCGGACACCGGCTGCGGCGACTTCATCACCTCGAAGTCCTTGCCGGACACGGGCGCGGCGGGCGACGCGTGGGCGAAGCCCGCGGCGGCCAGGCCCAGGGACAGAAGGAGCGTGCTAAGTAGTTTTTTCATGTTGTAAGCGTCGAATCAGTTGCTCGGATGACGAAACGTAACGGGTTCTGCGTGGGCGCGGCTGGTTGCTTACTGCTTCGTGAAGCGGATCACCGCCGTGTCGACACCTGCATCGGACAGCCGCTGACGGGCCGAGTTCATATCCTCGAACTTCGAGAACGGGCCGACGCGCACGCGGAAATAGGTCACGCCGCTGACATCGCGCTTCGACACCTTCGACTCGAAGCCCTGGAAGCCGAGGCGCGCGCGCTGCTGCTCGGCGTCGCCTTCCGTCTTGTACGCGCCGACCTGCAGGAAGTAGCCGGTGTTCGCGTCGTTCGCGGTCGGCGGCTTCGCTGCCGCGGCGGACGTGGCGGATGTTGCGGACGGCGCCGGCTTCGGCGTGTTCGCGGCCAGTTGCTGTTGCTGCTGTTTCTGCGCGGCCGCCTGCTGCGCCTGCTTCTGCGCGGCGAAGCGCGCGAGATCATCCTCGCCGCCTTGCTGCTGTTGCTGCGCTTGCTGCGTCTTCTTCGGCGGCGGCGTGTTGTCGGCCGGCTTCGGCGCGACGGCGACGCCGTTGCCCGACGGCGCATTGTTCGAGGCCGTGGTGTTGGAGCCGTTCGCGTTACCCGACGGCGGCACCTCGACGATCTGCGGTTCGGGCAGCAGGCCGCCCTGGGTCTGGTTCGCGGCCTGCCCGGGCGCGGTGTTGGGCGGCGCGGGCTGCGCGGCCTGCGGCACCGGCTGGCCGGGCGTCTTGCCCTGCAGCGCGCGGTTCGGGTCGAACTGCTGCGGCTGGCTCGCGCCGGTGTCGGTCGGCGGCGGTGCGACCTTCGACACGAACGGCGACGGCGAACGCGTGATGTAGAGCGCCACCACCACCGCGATCGCGAGGCCGACGATCAGGCCCAGCACGATTCCAAGAAATGTCCCTCCGGCTTGTTTCGATTGCTTCGAAGTTCGGCGTGGTTGTGCCATTGCTTGAGTCACCTGCAAAAAGAATAGTAAAAGGCCGCGACGGGCATCCGGAGGCGGGCGCTCCTGCCGCGGCCATTCGCTGCCCCGTTCGGGCCGCTTACATCTTGGCGGGCGCGGATACGCCGAGCACCGCCAGACCATTCTCGAGCACCTGCCGGGTCGCGGCGAGGAGCGCGGCGCGCGCGTTGCGCGGCGCTTCGTCGTCGACCAGCACGCGCTCCGCATTGTAGAACGAGTGGAATTCACCAGCGAGATCGCGCAGGTAGAACGCGACCGCATGCGGCGCCAGTTCCTTCGCCGCGTGCGTGAGCATGTCCGGATACTCGGCGAGCTTCTGCATCAGCGACACGGCCTGCGGGCTCGTGAGCTGCGCCAGGTCGGCGCCCGGCAGCTGTGCCACGTCGACGTTGTAGCGCGACTTCAGTTCGTTGAGCACCGAGCAGATGCGCGCATGCGCGTACTGGACGTAGTAGACCGGATTCTCGTCGTTCTGTTTCAGCGCGAGGTCGATGTCGAACACGAATTCGGTGTCGGCCTTGCGGGAGATCAGGAAGAAACGGACCGCGTCGCGGCCGCGCGTGATGGTCGCCTCGTCGATCAGGTCGGGTGCCGCTTCCTGGCCCGGTGCCGCGCCGCCCGACCATTCGATCAGGTCGCGCACCGTCACGTAGCTGCCCGCGCGCTTCGACAGCTTCACTTCCTGGCCGTCGCGCATCACGGTGACCATCTTGTGCAGCACGTAGTCGGGATAGCCCTTCGGGATGCCGATGTGCAGACCCTGCAGGCCCGCGCGCACGCGCGCGATCGTGCCGTGGTGGTCCGAGCCCTGGATGTTGATCACCTGCGTGAAGCCGCGCTCCCATTTCGTCACGTGATACGCGACGTCCGGCACGAAGTACGTGTACGTGCCGTCCGACTTGCGCATCACGCGATCCTTGTCGTCGCCTTCGTCGGTCGTGCGCAGCCACAGCGCGCCGTCCTGCTCGTAGGTCATGCCGGCCTTGACCAGCGCGTCGACCGTCTTCTCGACCCGGCCTTCGCTGTACAGCGACGACTCGAGGTAGTACTGGTCGAACTTCACGCCGAACGCCTGCAGATCCATGTCCTGCTCGTGACGCAGGTACGCGACCGCGAACTTGCGGATCGCGTCGAGATCGTCGATGTCGCCCGCGCCCGTGACCGGCTCGCCATCCTTCGCGGCGACCGTCTCGCGGTTCAGGTAGTCGCGTGCGATGTCGGCGATGTATTCGCCGTTGTACGCGGCTTCCGGCCAGCCCGCGTCGCCCGGCTTCAGGCCGCGCGCGCGCGCCTGCGTCGAGATCGCCAGGTTGCCGATCTGCACGCCCGCATCGTTGTAGTAGAACTCGCGGTGCACCGCGTAGCCCTGGCTCGCGATCACGTTCGCGAGCACGTCGCCGAGGGCCGCCTGGCGGCCGTGGCCGACGTGCAGTGGGCCGGTCGGGTTGGCCGACACGAATTCGAGCAGCACCTGCTTGCCCTTTTCGCGGTCCGACGTGCCGAACGCGCGGCCCTGCTCGAACACGGCGGCGATCACCGCCTGTTTCGCGGCGGCCGTCAGGCGCAGGTTGATGAAGCCGGGGCCGGCGATTTCGGCGGCGTCGACGAGCCCTTGCGCGGCCGGCTGGGCCGTGAGGGCGGCGACGATCTTCTCGGCGAGCTGGCGCGGGTTCGCGCCGAGCGGCTTGGCGAGCTGCATCGCGACGTTGCACGCGACGTCGCCGTGCGCGGCGACCTTCGGGCGCTCCAGCGTGATGGCCGGGGCGACGAACGCTGCGTCGGCGCCTTTCAGCGCGTGTGCGACCTGCGTGACGCTATCCGCGAGCAGGGCTTCGAGGGTCTGTTTGTGTGCTGGCAGCATGCTGGTAGAAGGCTTCGTTGGTGGCTGCCGGAAACACCGGCCGGCCGGCGCGCTTTTTAAGCGCGCGTTTCAGGGATCGCAGAATTTTAACAGGTGCTAATATGCCGCTCAGGCGCCCCGGCTTCGCGAGGCCGCACGCCGGTCTGCCGGCGTCCCCCCAACCGCGCCGGGCAGGCACAACAAGATGAAAAGGGAATTGTCATGATTACGTTCAAGAGCAAGGCGGCACAGGATCTCGACGTGCTGAAGGATTTCGCCGTGTATGTGCTGGGTCTCGTCGGCAAGCAGCTGGGCGAGCGCGGTGTGATTACGCACGACGAACTGGACCACGCAATCGCCAAGCTGGAAGGCGCGGTCGCGCAGGCGAAGCAGGAGCGCGCCGAGCACGCGGGCCACTTCCACGAGGACGACGACGACCACGCGCACCATGAAGTGCCGCCGAGCCTCGCGCAGCGCGTCGCACCCTTCCTCACGATGCTGCGCGAAGCGAAGGCCGGCCAGGCCGACGTGCACTGGGGCTTCTGAGCTTCCTTGCCCGCCCGATCGAAAGATCGTCGGCAACGCAAAAAAAGCCCGCTTTCGAGCGGGCTTTTCATTTCCTCTGATGAAATGGCGGGCTGGCCGCCCGCCGGCCTCGGTCAGAGCTGCGGCGCGAGCGCGCGCCGCGCGTCGGCGAGCGACAGCGACATCCGCCGCGCGTAGTCGTCGAGCTGATCCTGCCCGATTTTGCCGACCGAGAAGTAGCGGCTGTCCGGGTGTGCGAGATAGAAGCCCGACACGCTCGCGGCCGGCAGCATCGCCAGCGATTCGGTCACGCTCATCCCGATTTCCTCCGCATGCAGCGCGGCGAACATGTCGCGCTTCACGAGATGGTCGGGGCAGGCCGGATACCCGGGCGCCGGCCGGATGCCTGCGTACTTCTCGGCGATCAGCGCATCGTTGTCGAGCGTCTCGCCGCTCGCATAGCCCCACAGCTCGCGGCGCACGCGCGCGTGCATCGCCTCGGCGAACGCTTCCGCGAAGCGGTCGGCGAGCGCCTTCAGCATGATCGCGCTGTAGTCGTCGTGATCGGCCTCGAACTGCTTTTCCTTCACGTCGACGCCGAGGCCGGCCGTGACCGCGAACATCCCGATGTAGTCGGCGACGCCCGATTCCTTCGGCGCGATGAAGTCTGCAAGCGAGCGGTTCGGGCGCATCACGCCGTCGACCACCGGACGCACGCTCTGCTGGCGCAGGTTGCGCCACGTGAGCAGCACTTCGGAGCGCGAATCGTCGGTGTAGATCTCGATGTCGTCGTCGTTGACCGTGTTCGCCGGCAGCAGCGAAATCACGCCGTTCGCGGTGAGCCAGCGGCCCTGGATCAGGCGCGCGAGCATCGACTTCGCGTCGGAGAACACGCGCCGCGCCGATTCGCCGACGATCTCGTCGTTCAGGATCGCCGGGTACGGGCCCGCGAGATCCCAGGTCTGGAAGAACGGGCCCCAGTCGATGTAGTTCGCGAGCTCGTTCAGGTCGTAGTTCTTGAACACGCGGCGGCCGATGAACTTCGGCTTCACGGGCCGGTAGCCCGCCCAGTCGACCTTCGTCTTGTTCGCGCGCGCCTCGGCGAGCGTGACCATCGGCTGGGCCTTGCGGTTCGCATGCTGTTCGCGGATCCGTTCGTAATCCGACTTCAGTTCGTCGAGATACTTCGTTGCGCCTTCGTCCGACAGCAGGTTCGATGCGACCGACACCGAGCGCGATGCGTCGGGCACGTAGACCACCGGGCCTTCGTAATGCGGCGCGATCTTCACGGCCGTGTGCACGCGCGAGGTCGTCGCGCCGCCGATCAGGAGCGGGATCTTCTTCACGCGGAAGTAGTCGTCGCGCTGCATTTCGGACGCGACGTACGCCATTTCCTCGAGGCTCGGCGTGATGAGGCCCGACAGCCCGATGATGTCCGCGCCCTCGACCTTCGCCTTCGCGAGGATCTCGTTGCACGGGACCATCACGCCCATGTTGACGACTTCGAAGTTGTTGCACTGGAGCACGACCGACACGATGTTCTTGCCGATGTCGTGCACGTCGCCCTTCACGGTCGCGATGACGATCTTGCCCTTCGCACGCACGTCGCCGCCCGCTTCCGCGAGCAGCCGTTTTTCTTCCTCGATGAACGGGATCAGGTGCGCGACGGCCTGCTTCATCACGCGCGCCGACTTCACGACCTGCGGCAGGAACATCTTGCCCTGGCCGAACAGGTCGCCGACGACGTTCATCCCGTCCATCAGCGGGCCTTCGATCACGTTGATCGGGCGGCCGCCGGCCGCGGCGATGGCCGCGCGCGCTTCCTCGGTATCCTCGACGATGAAGTTCGTGATCCCGTGCACGAGCGCGTGCGCGAGGCGCTTCTCGACCGGCTGGTTGCGCCACTCGAGGTTCTCTTCCTTCTTCGCGGCGCCGGTCTTGAACTTGTCGGCGATCTCGAGCAGGCGGTCGGTGGAATCGTCGCGGCGGTTCAGGATCACGTCCTCGACCCGCTCGCGCAGTTCCGCGTCGAGATCGGCGTACACGCCGAGCTGGCCCGCGTTCACGATGCCCATGTCCATCCCCGCCTGGATCGCGTGGTACAGGAACACGGTGTGAATCGCCTCGCGCACCGGGTCGTTGCCGCGGAACGAGAACGACACGTTCGACACGCCGCCGCTCACCTTCGCGTACGGCAGGTTCTGCTTGATCCAGCGGGTCGCCTCGATGAAGTCGACCGCGTAGTTGTTGTGCTCCTCGATGCCGGTCGCGACCGCGAAGATGTTCGGGTCGAAGATGATGTCTTCCGGCGGGAAGCCGACTTCGTTCACGAGGAAGTCGTACGAGCGCTTGCAGATCTCGGTCTTGCGCGCGTAGGTATCGGCCTGGCCCGTCTCATCGAACGCCATCACGACCGCGGCCGCGCCGTAGCGGCGGATCAGGTTCGCGTGATGGCGGAACGCTTCCTCGCCTTCCTTCAGCGAGATCGAGTTCACGATCGCCTTGCCCTGCACGCACTTGAGGCCGGCCTCGATCACTTCCCACTTCGACGAGTCGATCATGATCGGCACGCGCGCGATGTCCGGCTCGGATGCGATCAGGTTCAGGAAGCGCACCATCGCCGCCTTCGAATCGAGCATCGCCTCGTCCATGTTGATGTCGATCACCTGCGCGCCGTTCTCGACCTGCTGGCGCGCGACGGCGAGCGCCTCGTCGAACTGGCCGTTCAGGATCATCCGCGCGAACGCCTTCGAGCCGGTGACGTTGGTGCGTTCGCCGACGTTGATGAAGAGCGTCCCGGACGTGACGTTGAACGGCTCGAGGCCGGCAAGGCGCATCATGTGATCGGTCATGGCGGTGCGAATTCGTGTGAGGTGGGGCGGGCGTTGGGGCGGTCGGTCAGGCGGCGTCGCTGTAGTGGCTCGGCCAGCGGCGCGGTTTCACGTCGGCGAGCGCCTTCGCGATCTCGGCGATGTGCTCGGGCGTCGTGCCGCAGCAGCCGCCCGCGAGGTTCACGAGCCCGGCTTGCGCGAATTCCTTCAGCAGGCCCGACGTGACGTCCGGCGTCTCGTCGAAACCGGTGTCGCTCATCGGGTTCGGCAGGCCCGCGTTCGGGTAGCACGACACGTAGGTGTCGCACAGCTTCGCGAGCTCGGCGATGTACGGGCGCATCAGCGCCGCGCCGAGCGCGCAGTTCAGGCCGAACGTGAGCGGCTTCGCGTGGCGCAGCGAATTCCAGAACGCCTCGACCGTCTGGCCCGACAGGATGCGGCCCGACGCGTCGGTCACGGTGCCCGAGATCATGATCGGCAGGCGCTCGCCGGTGTCCTCGAACAATTCGTCGAGCGCGAACAGCGCGGCCTTCGCGTTCAGCGTGTCGAAGATCGTCTCCACGAGGAACAGGTCGACGCCGCCGTCGAGCAGCGCCTTCGCCTGCTGGTAATACGCGCTGCGCAGCTCGTCGAACGTGACGTTGCGCGCGCCCGGGTCGTTGACGTCCGGCGAGATGCTCGCCGTCTTCGGCGTCGGCCCGATCGCGCCCGCGACGAAGCGCGGTTTGTCGGGCGTCGCGTAGCGCACGGCCGATTCGCGCGCGAGCCGCGCCGATTCGACGTTCATCTCGACGACGAGGTCTTCCATCCCGTAGTCGGCCTGCGCGACCGTCGTCGCGCCGAACGTATTGGTTTCGACGATGTCCGCGCCGGCCGCGAAGTACTGGTCGTGGATCTCGCGGATGATCTGCGGCTGCGTGAGCGACAGCAGCTCGTTGTTGCCCTTGATGTCGCGCGGGAAGTCCTTGAAGCGCTCGCCGCGATAGGCGGCCTCGTCGAGCTTGTAGCGCTGGATCATCGTGCCCATCGCGCCGTCGAGGATGAGGATGCGCGATTTCAGCAGCGCGGGCAGTTCGGCGCCGCGCGTGTAGGGCGCGTCGAGCGGGACGGAAGCAGCGAGAGGGGTCGCAGACATGGCGGAAGACCGGCGAAGACGGGAAAACCGTCATTGTAGCCGGTGCGCAGGGGCGCCGCCCGGGCTCGCGCGGCGTGGGCAGCGGGGCCGGCGCGAAGCGTGCGGGCGAGCGTTGTTCGCGCAACGAAGGCACGCCCGGCCGCACACGGCCCCATCAAACGAAAACCCCCGCCGGCGAACCGGACGGGGGCGTGGATCAGAGTGCTCGCGGCGCCGCGCAGTGCGCGGCGATGGGCCCGGCGATGCGCCGGACCGGATGTCGTCAGTGCAGGACGACGGGCATCATCATCAGGCTGTCGAACTGTCCGAGGAATTCGTCCACTTCGTCGAGCGACGGCTCGTCCTCGATCAGCTGCTTCACGTGTGCGCGGAAACGCTCGGCAAGTTCGCCGTCGATGAAAATTTCGCGCTGCGCGTTCTTGTCGACGATTTCATATCCGCCGGCATTCATCAGATGGTGACCGGCCTGCGGCGCAAATTCGACGACGCAGTAATTGGGGCTGTTGTAGATCATTTGCATGGCGGCACTCCTCTTCGCAGTGGCATCTGGCCTTGTTGCTCCGTAGGTGGGGCAGGCTGTGCCGGTTTCAAGGGGCTTGCGCTGCACACCCCGTTCTCCCGTTTGCGTGGGGTGTATTGGTTAGAAGCCGATGTCTATCAAACGTTTCTTATTGTGATCCGGTGCACTGAAATAGTTGTTAAAGAGTGTCATCGGCCATTTCGGCCAACAACTTTAATCGGTCGAAATTGCCGATCTATGGATCATCACGGTGCTGGCGGCGTCGACGCGGGCGGTGAACCCGTGGGCGCCGATGGTTGCACGTCCGCCGGCGGCGCGGGTTGTGGCGGTTGTGCCGGCTCTGCGGCGGGTGCCACGGCGGCCGGGGTGCTATCGGGCGCGCTGTCGGGCGCATTTGTTGCGCGTGGCGTCACCCCGTCGGCCGGTGCGTCCGGCGGCGCGAGCCGGCCATGCCAAAGCAATTCGATTTGCGCGCCGTTCGGTTCCGATTGTACGAGCCTTGCGGGCAGCCAGTCGAGCGACGGCGCGAGCCACATGTCGATGCGACGCGTGTCGCCGGCGCGGCGCGGCAGGCGCATGAAGTGCCGCGCGCGGACGATGCCGGTTTGCGTCTGCACGTCCTCGTCGCCGATCACCGTGATCGGCCACGTCTCGCCGCTGTTGTTGTCGATTACGAAGAACTGCTGCGTGACGCCCGGCTGGTACGCGGACGGATTGCCGCGCACGAGCCCCGACAACTGCATCAGCATGCTGAAGCGATCCTGCACGCCATCGGGCAGCGGTGCGTTATTTGGCGTGCGCGTGAACACGACCTGACGGATCTCGCGGTTGAAGATCGCGATATCCTCGGGCCGCTTGCCGCGTTTCTCGACATATCGGTCGGGGGCCACACCGAACGCGTCGATGCGGCCTTCGCTGCGGTACGTGAACGGACCGACGAACGGCACGGGCATCGACACCGACAGGTCGTAGGTGTGTCCGTCGGTGCGCCAGTGGATCGTGCCGATCATGTTCTGCATCCCGTTGTAGAACGTATCGTATTGCAGATCGCCGGACGACGGCGCCACGAACTTCACGCCGCTCGTCGCGGGTCCCGGTGTCGCGGCACTGCTCGCGCTGCTGGCGCCGCCGGCCGGTGCCGCATTCGCGTCCGATGCGCCTGCCGTGCCGCTCGCGGCGGAGGCGGCGGCGGCAGGCGGCGGCTCGCCGTGCTCGGCCGTCTGCGTCGACGTCAGCACGGGCTCGGGCGACGGCGCGGGCTTCGGTGCGGCGGGAGCAGGCTTCGCCTGCGCAGGCTCGGCATGATGTTCGGCTGGAGGTTCGACCGGTTTCGGCGCGGGCTGGCGCTCGATCGGCCGCGGCTTCAGCAATTCGATCTGCACCGGGATCTCGGCGGGCGCGGGCGGCGTGAACGATTCGCGGTTGCGCGTCAGCCACAACGCGGCGAGCGCGTGCAGCACCAGCACGACGACGATCGCGATGCCCGCGCGCAGCCAGTGGCGGGGCAGGACGTGACGAGAGCGGGTGTCGGCAGGCGGCATCGGCGAAAACGGAACAGGGTTGGGGCAGTCGTGGCGGATCGTGCATGACGTACATCGCAACGGCACGTCACGACCGCACGTCACACCCATCGGACCGCCGGCCGCGCCGCGCGTTCGCGCTGCATCGCGCGCATTCGCCCGGGTGTCGCGCGCGTCGCGTGTCAGGCGTCGCGCGCGTCCGGACTATAGCCGAGTTCGTAAGACAGTTTCTGCGCGCACGCGCGCAGCGCGGTGTCGATCTCGCCGCCCCACGCGATGTCGAACGTGCCTTCCTGACCGAGCGCGACGATCGCGAGCGCCAGCTCGCCGACCGCATCGAACACCGGCATGCAGAACGCGTGGATCGTCGGCAGCAGCATCCCTTCGACGCGCGCGGCCTGATGCGCGCGTACGTCCGCGAGCACCGCGTCGACCTCGTCGAGCGTGCGCGGGCCGCCGTGATGCGGCGAGCGGCGCGTGTCGGCGAGCTCGCGTTCGAGCATCGCCGCGGTCTTGCTGCGCGGCAGGTACGCGGCGAACAGCAGGCCCGTCGCGGAGCCGAGCAGCGGCATCACGTCGCCAAGCTTCAGCGACGCCTTCGCGGGGTGGCTCGATTCCATCCAGTGCACGATCGTCGGGCCCTGATTGCCCCACACCGCGATGCCGACGGTCTGGTCGACGCGGTCGCGCAACTCGGTCAGCGCGATTCGCGCGAGTTTCACGCCGTCCACGCGCGCGAGCCGCGCGAGGCCCATCTGCAGCGCGAAGCCGCCGAGTTCATAGCGGCCCGACACCGGATCCTGCGACACGACGCCGAGCCGCGAGAAGCTCACCAGATAGCGGTGCGCCTTCGCAGGGCTCATGCCCGCGCGCTGCGCGAGGTCGCGCAGCATCATCGCGCGCGGCTCGCTCGTCAGCACCTCGAGCAGGCGGAAGCCGACCTCGATCGACTGGATGCCGGAGCGGACCTTCTCGCCGCCTTCGCCATGCTCGCCGGAGCCGGTGTCGTCGGTGTCGGAATCAGCGAGATCGTCGTCGGGAAGCGGGTTGGCGGGCATGGGCAACGGGGGCGCGGCAAGGCGGCAAGGGTCGGGACGAAAGCGGCACGCACGATCGTGGCGCGCCGCGCGGATTCACCATCGTAAAATAGATTCCCTCCATCGTCACTACAACGGCAGACACCCCATGAAACTTGCATCGCTGAAGGACGGCACGCGCGACGGCCAGCTGATCGTCGTGTCGCGCGACCTGCACACCGCGGCGATCGCCGATGCGATCGCACCGACGCTGCAGCGCGTCCTCGACGACTGGGCGTTCTACGCGCCGCAACTGCGCGACCTGTCCGACGCGCTGAACCACGGCCGCGCGCGCAACGCGTTCGCGTTCGATCCGGCGAACTGCATGGCGCCGCTGCCGCGCGCGTTCCAGTGGGCCGACGGTTCCGCGTACGTGAATCACGTCGAGCTCGTGCGCCGCGCGCGCGGTGCGGAGATGCCGCCGGAGTTCTGGACCGATCCGCTGATGTACCAGGGCGGCAGCGACGACTTCCTCGGCGCGCGCGACGACATCGTCTGCGCGTCCGAGGAGTGGGGCATCGACTTCGAGGCCGAAGTCGCGGTGATCACCGGCGACGTCCCGATGAGCGCATCGCCCGACGACGCGCTGAAGGCCGTGCGGCTCGTCACGCTCGTGAACGACGTGTCGTTGCGCAACCTGATTCCGGCCGAGCTCGCGAAGGGCTTCGGCTTTTTCCAGAGCAAGCCGGCCACCGCGTTCGCACCGGTCGCGGTGACCCTCGACGAGCTCGGCGACGAATGGCGCGAAGGCCGCGTGCACCGGCCGATGATCGTCCACTGGAACGGCAGGAAGGTCGGCCAGCCCGACGCGGGCACCGACATGGTGTTCCACTTCGGCCAGCTGGTCGCGCATGCGGCGAAGACGCGCAACCTGCGTGCCGGCTCGATCGTCGGCTCGGGCACCGTGTCGAACAAGGACGCGAAGCGCGGCTACTGCTGCATCGCCGAGAAGCGCTGCCTCGAGACGATCGAGCACGGCGCGCCGCAGACCGAATTCATGCGCTATGGCGACACCGTGCGCATCGAGATGTTCGACTCGGCCGGCAAGTCGATCTTCGGCGCGATCGAGCAGTCGGTCGCACCGCCCGACGGCGCGGCCTGACGCACGCGCGAAGCCCGGCTCCGGCCCGCGCGCCGGGTTTCGCCCGATGTTTGCCCGCGCGGGCTTGGCTACACTCGATTCAGGCGTTTCAAACGCCTCAAGCACCGGGAGCTGCGCATGGCCGATCTTGCCGCATACGGCGGTTACGAAGCATTGAAGGTGACGCGCCGCGAGCATGGCGTGCTCGATATCGTGATGAGCGGCGAGGGCGCGAACCGCAGCGGCCTCGCGACCGCGAACGAGCGCATGCATCGCGAACTCGCCGACATCTGGCGCGACGTCGACCGCGATCCCGACACGCGCGTCGCGGTGATCCGCGGCGAGGGCAAGGGCTTTTCGGCGGGCGGCGATCTCGCGCTCGTCGAGGCGATGGCGAACGACTTCGACGTGCGCGCACGCGTGTGGCGCGAGGCGCGCGACCTCGTCTACAACGTGATCAACTGCAGCAAGCCGATCGTCTCCGCGATGCACGGCCCGGCCGTCGGCGCGGGGCTCGTCGCCGGGCTGCTCGCCGACATCTCGATCGCCGCGAAGGATGCGCGCATCATCGACGGTCATACGCGGCTCGGCGTCGCGGCCGGCGATCATGCGGCGATCGTGTGGCCGCTGCTGTGCGGGATGGCGAAGGCGAAGTACTACCTGCTGCTGTGCGAGCCGGTTAGCGGCGAGGAGGCCGAGCGGATCGGCCTCGTGTCGCTCGCGGTCGAGCCGGCCGACCTGCTGCCGAAGGCGTACGAAGTCGCGGAGCGGCTCGCGCACGGGGCGCAGTCGGCGATCCGCTGGACCAAGTACGCGCTGAACAACTGGCTGCGCAGCGCCGGGCCGACGTTCGATACGTCGCTCGCGCTCGAATTCATGGGCTTCTCCGGGCCCGACGTGCAGGAAGGCATCCGCTCGCTGCGCGAGCGGCGCCCGCCCGATTTCCCCGGCGACGCACCGTTCTGACGCGCGCTATCATCGAACCAGGGCGGCCGCGCGACCCGTGCCGGCCGCTTCGCTCACCCAGTCAACCAGGATGCCCGTAATGACGAACGAAGCCTCCGGCTCCAATCCTTTCGCCGGCTTTGCCGGTTTCAAGCCTGCCGACATGCTCGACCGGATGTGGGACATGATGCGGATGTCGCCGTTCGGCGGGATGGCGTCGTTTCCGGGCGCCGCCTCGGGGTTGCCGCCGTCGCTGTCGAGCATGTCCGACATGATGGCGCCGCTCACGAGCGTCGAGGAGCTCGACAAGCGAATCACCGATCTGCGCGCGGTCGAGCAATGGCTCAAGCTCAATCTCGGGATGCTGCAGTCCGCGATCCAGGCGCTCGAGGTGCAGCGCGCGACGCTCGCGACGCTGCGCGCGTTCGGCGCATTCGCGCAGAGCTCGATGTCGGCGGCCGAGGAAGCCGCGGTCGCGGCCGCGCAAGCGGCGTCCGCGCCGCGCGCCGATGCGCAGCAAGCGCCGGGTGCTGGCGCTGCCGACGCGCCGCCGGCAGGCGACGCCGCGCAGCAGGCATTCGACCCGGCCGGCTGGTGGAACCTGCTGCAGGCGCAGTTCAACCAGCTCGCGAGCCTTGCGATGACGCAGCCGGGCGTGCAGGCCGATCAGCCGGACGATGCGTCGCCCGCGCAGGCCGCGCCGACAGCGCCGGCGGAACCGCCCGCACCGGTCGCTGCCGCCGCGCCGCGCAAGCCGGCCGCGAAGCGCGCGAAGCCGTCCGGTTCGGCCGCGGCGCGCGCGGCGGCCGCTTCGTCGCCCGAAACGCGTCCGCCGAAGCGCTCGACCTGACGCGAACCGGATGGCAGGTCGATCATGCGGCTCGCGCTCGTTCTGATGGGGGGTGGCGCCCGCGCCGCCTACCAGGTCGGCGTGCTGAAGGCGCTGGCCGAGATCGCGCGAGAGGCCGATCCGCAGCGGCATACGGTGCCGTTTTCGGTCGTATGCGGCTCGTCGGCCGGCGCGATCAATGCAACGTCGATCGCGAGCCACGCGGACGATTTTTCGCACGGCGTGCGGCGCCTGCTCGAATTCTGGGAGCCGCTGCGCGCGGACTACGTGTATCGCACCGACTGGCTCGGCATCGCGGCGGCGGGTGCACGCTGGCTCGCGGCGATGAGCTTCGGCTGGGCGGCACGCCGTTCGCCGCGCGGGCTGCTCGACAACACGCCGCTCGCGCACCTGCTGCAGCGCGAGCTGAGTTTCCACCGGATCGAGCAGATGCTCGAGAGCCGGCTGCTGCATGCGTTGTCGATCACGGCGCTCAGCTATTCGAGCGGACGGCACCTGACGTTTTACCAGGCCGCCGAGCCGATCCAGGCATGGCGGCGCGCGCAGCGCACCGCACGGCTCGTCGACCTGTCGGCGTCGCACCTGCTCGCGTCGTCGGCCATTCCGTTCGTGTTCCCGGCCGTGCCGCTCGTGCTCGACGGACAGGTCGAGTACTTCGGCGACGGGTCGATCCGGCAGGTCGCGCCGCTGTCGCCGGCGATCCACTTCGGCGCGAACCGGATCGTCGTGATCGGCGCGGCCGATCCGCGGCCCGAGATTCCCGCCGCGAACGGTTCGGGGCGGGTGCGCGGCTATCCGACGCTCGCGCAGATCGGCCAGCAGGTGCTCGCGAGCGTGTTTCTCGACTCGATCGGCGCGGACATCGAGCGCATCGAGCACATCAACCGGATGATCGAGCACCTGCCGCAGCAGGTCGAGGTGGACAGCGGCTGGCGGCACGTCGACGTGCTCGCGATCGCGCCGTCCGAGCCCATCGAGCTGATCGCCGCGAAACACCTGAAGCAGATGCCGGCGACGATGCGCGGGCTGCTCGGCGCGATCGGCGGCAGCCAGCCGGCCGGCGCGTCGTTCGCGAGCTACCTGCTGTTCGAGGAGGCGTTCACGCGCGAGCTGATCGAGCTCGGCTACCGCGACGGGCGCGCGCAGCGCGACACGCTGGCGAGCTGGATCGCGGGCGCCGACGGCTGCAGCGCGCCGCCCACCGGCACCCCGCCGGAAGGCGGTATCGCGACGGGCGAAATACGGGTCTGATGCGAGTCCAGTCCCCGGAAACGGCACTGAGGCAGATGCGCCTTACAGATCGGTTGCGTTTTCGCGACGCCCGCCCGCGACCGATCGCCGCACCGCGGTGGGCGGCGCGCGACCGGCCCGGCGTCTCGGAACCGTCATGGGTGCGTGCTATCATGGCCGCCGCCGTATACACCATATCGAGCAGCCTGCCGTCCGGCAGCCGTACGGAGAACCCGTCCGGAAGCCGTGTGACGCCGGGGCCGGCTCGTCAACGAGCCGGCTTGCGCCGGCCCCCCACATGAGGCACGCACGGCCGGCTCCGTTCGAGCGGAGCGGGGGCTGCGGCGTGCGTCGAGGCGGCGGCGCGGCCGCCTGGCAGCCGGATTTGGAATCTGCGTCCGGCGGCTGGATTCCCGCGTAAAATTAGAGTCTTGGCTGCGAAAAGCGCGCTCGCGCGCGTACGCGGCAACAGTCACGTTTAGAGAAGTCGCATTGCGCAGAACAGGGGTGGGACCATCATGAACACCATGCTTTATCCGGAACTTTACAGGTCGCTCGAAGCTGTCCGCTGGGACATGGAGAAGGACATTCCGTGGGACAAGTTCGACGCTTCGCTGCTCACCGACGAGCAGGCGAAGACGATCAAGATGAACGCGATCACCGAATGGTCGGCGCTGCCCGCAACGGAAATGTTCCTGCGCGACAACCAGCACGACAGCGACTTTTCCGCGTTCATGAGCGTGTGGTTCTTCGAGGAGCAGAAGCATTCGCTCGTGCTGATGGAATACCTGCGCCGCTTCCGGCCGGAAATGGTGCCGACCGAGGAAGAGCTGCACGCGGTGCGCTTCCAGTTCGATCCGGCGCCGCCGCTCGAGACGCTGATGCTGCACTTCTGCGGCGAGATCCGCCTGAACCACTGGTATCGCTGCGCGGCCGACTGGCACACCGAGCCGGTCATCAAGCACATCTACGAAACGATCTCGCGCGATGAAGCGCGCCATGGCGGCGCTTACCTGCGCTACATGAAGAAGGCGCTGAACAACTGCGGCGACGTCGCGCGCGCGGCGTTCGCGAAGATCGGCGTGCTGATGGCATCGGCGCGCCGCACCGAGAAGCCGCTGCACCCGACCAACCTGCACGTGAACCAGGCGCTGTTCCCGCGCGACACCGTGCAGTCGCGCCTGCCCGATCCGGAATGGCTCGAGCGCTGGCTCGACGAGCAGATCCGCTTCGACGGTGAGTGGGAAAAGAAGGTCGTCGACCGGATCCTGCACAACCTGTCGATCCTGTTCGAGCGCACGTTCGCGACCGCGCAGGAGCTGAACCGCTATCGCAAGGAAGTCACCGGCCGCCTGCAGTCCGAAAGCGGCCCGTCGTCGGCCGCGCAACCGGCCTGACGCCGCGCGGCGGCGCAGCCGCCGTGACGCTCCGCCGGTTGCGATCGTCGCAGTGAATTCCTGCATGAAGCCCGCCCGGCCCTTCGGCGGGCTTTTTATTATCTGGCGCCGCCGCGTCCTGTCGCGACGTGCACGGCGCGCCGCTCACGCCATCCGAACTCCATCATGTCCGCCACCTTCGAACGCAAGCTGATCACCCGCGACGCCCTGGTTGCCCTGCGCGCTTCGCTGCCTTCGCCCGTCGTGTTCACCAACGGCGTGTTCGACATCCTGCACCGTGGCCACGTCACGTATCTCGCCGATGCCAAGGCGCTCGGCGCGTGCCTGATCGTCGGCGTGAACAGCGATGCGTCGGTGCGCATGCTCGGCAAGGGCGACGACCGTCCGATCAACCGCGAGGACGACCGGATGGCGCTGCTCGCGGCGCTGGAGAGCGTCGACTGGGTCGTGAAGTTCGAGGAAAAGACGCCGGTGTCGCTGATCGAGGCCGTCCGTCCGGACATTCTCGTGAAGGGCGGCGACTACGACATGGACGCGCTGCCGGAATCGGCCATCGTGCGCGGCTGGGGCGGCCGTGCGCTCGCGATTCCGTTCGCGCATGACCGCTCGACCACCGCGCTGCTGAAGAAGGTGCGCGCGCAGCAGTCCTGAGGCGTATGCCGCGCCGTCAGGGCGCGGATGCCGCGAGCGGCTCTGCCGTGAGGGCCGGCGCGGCGATCGGAGCGCCGATCACGGGCTGATCGGTCGCCTGCGCGAGCGGCATCGCATGCACTGCATCGGGCCGCACCTGCCGGGACAGCACGCCCGGTTCGCGCGCGCCGGCCGCCGGCGGCGGCCCGAACACGCCGCGCACGGCCACGAACGCGAGCAGGTTCGCGAGAAAGAGAACAGCGATCAGCCAGCGCAGCATCGTCGACACTCCTCGTCGTGGTTCAGTCGTTCAACCGTTCAGTCGCGCCGGCCGCATGGCAAAGGTTGCCGTTGCAGCCGGCGATCGTTCGCGACGGCCGGGCCGCGTGAGCGGCCGGCTGCCTGCATGGGCGCACACACCGCGCCCGTTCTTCCATCCTTCCTGTGACGATGCGCGCAGCCGGGCATCCGTCGACGCGGTCGGTGCGACGCCGGCCAGTTTTCGTCAATCCTGCGCCGCCCCTTCCGCGGCGATCAACGCAAGGCCCGACAGGATCAGCGCGTCGTGCCGCGTATGCGGCAGCGTGAGCGCGCGCGCGACGTCGTCCGCCGCACCGCCTGCCAGCACGAGCCGCACGGGCGCCTGCCACGCATCGGCGAGATCGCGCCATGCGCGCTCGATCAGCCCCGCCTGCGCGTACAGGCAACCCGCCGACAGCGAGCGCGGCGTATCGACCTGGAACGGCTCGGCCTGCGCGCCGGCGAGCAGCCCGCTCGCGATGTCGGTGGTCAGCGTCGGCAACTGCGCGGTGTGCGTGCCGAGCGCGCGCATCATCAGCGCCCAGCCCGGCGCGATCAGCCCGCCGGTGAAGCGACCGTCCGCGCGCAGCGCTTCGAGCGTCGTCGCCGTGCCGAACGTCGCGATCAGCAGATGCTCGCCCGGAAACGCCGCACGTGCGCCGATCAAGCCGGCCCAGCGATCGCTGCCGAGCTGGTCGGGCGTCGTGTAGCCGTTCGTCACGCCGCATTGCGCGGGCCGCGAGCGGATCGTCGTGCGCGGCAGGCCCGGCCAGCGGGCATCGAGCAGCGCGTCGAGCCGTGCGGCCACGTCGGCGCCCGCGACGTTCGAGATCCATGCGCCATGGGGACGCGGCAGGGCCGACCAGTCGGGATCGGCGCCGCCGTCGCGCGTATGGCCGAACGCGCCCGTGTCGACGAGCGTGCGCCGCGCGTCGGCGAGCGCCCACTTGATCCGGCTGTTGCCGGCGTCGATCAGCAGATGCGGCTTGTTCATTGCGCTTCGCGCAGCGATACGTCGCCGGCCGCGATTGCCTGCACGCCGTCGGGCGTGTCGAGCAGCAGCTGGCCGGTCGCGTCGATGCCCGTCGCGATGCCGCGCGCGCGTTCGACGCCCTGTTCGAGCAGCACGACTTCGCGCCCGGCGTACGCGTGCAGCGCGTGCCAGCGCGGCAGGAACGGTGCGAGACCGTCGGTGCCGAACTGCGCGAGGGCGGGCGTGAGCGCGTTCAGTGCGGCGGCGAGTGTATCGGTGAGGTTGGCCGATGCGCACGCGGCCGACAGCGCGGCCGGCGGCAGCCCGCTCGCGAGCGTCGCTTCGCGCGCGCGCAGCGCTTCGACCTGCGCGGCGACGGCTTCCGCGCCGCGCACGTTGATGCCGAAGCCGATCACGACGGCGGTCGCGTCGGCGGTGCTCCACACGGTTTCGATCAGGATCCCTGCGAGCTTGCCGACGATGTGCGACGTACCGTCGTCGGAGGCCGTCAGCAGCAGGTCGTTCGGCCATTTGAGGGCGATACGCGAGCGGGCGTCGAGCGGCAGCGCGGCGAGCCCTTCCGCGAGCGCGACGCCGATCGCGATGCT